>PDWJ01000664.1_pt1 | contig 48526 bp, 31 predicted proteins | sample 1430881 | NCBI WGS metagenome assembly PDWJ01 (sample SAMN01162460, study PRJNA174530) | Oral metagenome, whole genome shotgun sequencing project. | biome: Marine environment; feature: Marine mammal; material: Swab sample of the gingival sulcus; isolation source: swab sample of gingival sulcus...
CGAGCAACTCTGCATTCGAAAGTTCACTCCCCGGATCAAGAACTATTTCAAAATCCTGGATAATGATATAGGCAGGCCACTGAGCCATATTTCCCATGACTTTCGTGATATAGACATTATGCAGGTCATCCAGGACGTTCAGATGAATGGACAAACCGTGGAGAAAAGAATTTGCCTGAATGAAAATCAGTGGTTCATGGTTCGCATTGTGCCGTACCGGGTTGCGCCAAGGATGTTTTCAGGAATCGTGGTGGTTTTTGTCGATTTGGACTGGATGCATCATTTCCTGAAAGAGGCCGATCGGCTTGGTTAGTGGCTAAATCGTTCAGAATATCTCGATCTTATCGCACAGGGCATGGCTCTGTACCGGAATCAGGGTGAAGTATGGATGAGCAGTTTTGGCATGACAGATGGAAATATCGGGATTCGGGTTTTCATCTTTGCTTTTTACTGAGTTGTTTAATCGCGTATTCTCTTTGGCTTGCCAAACTTCGGTTGGTCTGGGGTTCCAGAAATGCCAGTGCCAGCGGTGCCCTGCTTCTAAAATACTTGGCTCCACGACGTTCTTTGTGCTCCTGTCAGCGTCGGCATATATTAGTGGTAATGCCGGTGTAGAGTGTGTTGGCTGAACACAATACCATATAGACATACCAGGTTGTCCCCGCTGATCGGGAGCGTGCCATTTGTTGCTTCCGTTTTGATGGCGTGGGGTGCGTTTCTGACTGGTTTGGGTAGGCGATACCCAAGTGATCTGACACTTGCTGGTACCGCCTTTTGATGACTGCCATCGATAAATGGCGCTCAGTCAAGAGTGGCAGCGTTGTCACTCCGGTTATTTGGCAGAGTTCTCGATCATGAATGCTTCAACCTTTTCAACCATGTTTTTAGAGCCGACAAACAGCGGGCAACGCTGATGCAACTCGGTGGGGTTGATTTCCATTACTCGCCGGTTCGGTTCGTAAGAGGCTTTACCGCCTGCCTGTTCCGCAATAAATGCGATGGGGTTACACTCATAGAGCAACCTGAGTTTGCCATTCAGGTACCGGCTCGATGGTGGATAAAGGTAAATGCCGCCTTTGATCAGGTTACGGTGAAAGTCGGAAACCAGTGACCCGATATAGCGTGATGTGTAAGGGCGGCCGGTTGCATCATCTTCGACCTGGCAGTACTTGATGTATTGTTTCACCCCTTCAGGAAAATGCACGTAGTTTCCTTCATTGACGGAGTACAACACGCCATCTTCTGGAATACGCATATTTTCGTGGGATAAGCAGAATACACCCAGGGTGGGATCATAGGTGAAGCCATTGACACCGTTGCCAGTGGTATATACCAGCATGGTGGACGAGCCATAGATGATGTAGCCGGCTGCCACCTGGTTAACTCCGGGTTGTAAGAAATCGCGTTGTTCCACTGGCTGACCAGTTGGAGAAAGACGCTTGTAGATGGAAAAGATGGTACCGACGGACACATTGACATCGATGTTCGACGAACCGTCCAGTGGGTCAATCAGGACGACATATTTCGCATCCAGGTTAATTCCTTCGCCAAAGTGAACATAGTCATCTTCTTCTTCGGATGCCAATCCGCAGACAACGCCACGAGCGGCCAAAGCGGTTTTGAACCGATCATTCGCGTATACGTCCAGTTTTTGTTGCTGCTCGCCTTGAACATTGTCTGCTCCGGCTGCGCCTGTGATATCTACCAGTCCGGCCTTGTTTATTTCCCTGTGAACCACTTTAGCTGCCAGTCGCAGCGCCGAAAATAGGGCAGAGAGTTCACCTGATGCGCCAGGGTAGTCGGTTTGGCGGTCAATGATAAATTCGCCAAGTGTTTGAATCAGTTTCATGTGGCCTCTCGTTTGTATGTTTTAATTGTAGGGTGCTCAAATTTGAGCTCAATTATTGACTGTCATGCCATTTAGAACTCTTCCCTCAAGAGTTCCGCCTGCACCTCACATTGTACCTGGTTTTTGTCCATACGGTTTGGTTAACGACCATTCTACTGACTTTCGTCAAGCTCTGGCGGATTCTTGCGCTCAAAACACAATATGTTTGCCTTTGGCAGGTTAACTATTTGATACCTAATCGGGTTTCTGGCTTCTTTTTTGCGCGCTCCTTTTGCGGATACAGGTTTCTCAGAGCTGTTTTGGCAGATCCATTGGGTAAGCTGGGAATAAACTGCTAAATTTAGTTTATAAATAAAAAAAATAGGGAGGATCCGCAGTGAAAAAGATTGCACTCATTGTTGCGTTGTTGCCCACTATCGTCAGCGCAGCCAGGATGGTTGAACTTGGCATCGATGTACGACTGGAGCTGGCCAAGGCGCAAATGAATGCCCTCGCCACGCCGGCAGAGCCGAAGTTTTCTCAAGAACTTCAGCACGACCGCCAAAAGGTTTATTTGGATACGCTCAACCGTTTAATTCAAATTGAACAGATAAATCGCTTGCCTGCGACAGCCTCGGGAGCCACCGGCAACCCTTTGAATAGTTGTAACTACGCACGAAATGTATTGCTGGAGTATCGGCTGGAGCTGGACAGTGCCAAGGCAAAAGGAAAAACAGACAAAAAATTGAAGAGTGTGAAAAAGCGCATTGCCAATTGGAAAAAAAATGTTCGACAACGATGCCGCTAAGGTTGTGCTTGATTTGATGCCCAGCTAATACATTGTTTTTATTGTGTAAACTTATATATCAGTTTTGTCCATCCGGTACCAAAGTCACATTATCGCGTGAAACGATGGCCTACAGTAAGGAAGAGTCGATGGAAAAGTGACATTTTATGATTGACGATCGAGATGCACTGGACAAGAATCGAATATCGACGTGTGCCAGTAAGGACACCAGTCGTTATTTGTTCGACACTGATTATTGTGAGGCTGGCCCGTCAAGCAATACTCCATGCGTTGGATCGGTTATTTCACGCTCCCTTGTCACTGCCGCACATGATGCACTGAAAACCGAAATCTCCGGCCTTCAGGTTATTCCGGCCGTTGCCGTTAAACTATTGCAGCTGACCAACGATGAACACTCTTCGTTTGATGAATTGATTCGCGTTATCGAAACTGAGCCAAGCCTGTCTGCGGAAGTGCTTCGATTGGTCAATTCTGCATTTTATGGACTTCCCCATAAAGTGAATTCGATCAAGCGGGCGGTCACGCTGGTCGGCTTTTCCATGGTACGACAACTCGCTTTAAATCTGATGTTTTTCAAAAAGCTGAAAGGTGGCGCCAGGGGGCGCAGGCTCGATCAGATGTGCTTCTGGCAACATAGCCTGTTCGTTGCCGCGATGAGCAAGATTATCGCTATAGATATTTGTCACCCCGAACCAGATCGAGCCTACTCCGCCGGGTTGTTACATGATATTGGCAAGATGCTTCTGGAAAGCTTTGGCAAGGTCTCTTACAGCGATTTTCTTCAATCCTTTGAAAAAAGCGAAAACTCCCTTCTGGATAATGAACTATGCTTTTTCGGTATCAACCACGCGCAAATGGGCGCGGTTTTTTGTAATGAATACAAGTTACCTGATTCGATTACCCAGGCTGTGCTCAACCATCACAGCTTGTTGACAGATAAGTTTGAACCCGAACTTCAGAAAGATATTGCCATCGTGTCGTTCGCCAATTTTATTGCCTCGATCCAGGGAATGGGTTCGACAGGAGCGAATCACTGTGTTTTGCCGCAGCCTGGTTTGCTGGAATGTATCGGTAAAATGAACCTGAATATGGAATCCATTCTGGAGAAAGTCGATCATGAAATTCGTGGTCTCAGCAACTTCTACAACGTGCCGTTTCCCAGTTTGAGCCGACTTCGGGCCAATACGGTTAATTCGGTGTTCAGTCTCGGTAAGCCATTGTCACAGCGTGGCGGAGAAATCTCAGGCTCAGTGCCAGGGTCGGCCAGTTGTTTGACAGTTCCGCATCATAGTTTGAATCCCGATGAATTTATTCCCTGGACACTCGAGGCAATACAGCATGACTTTCATTGTGATCGTTTGTTTATGCTGTATATGGAGCCAAAAAAGCGTTCGCTGGTTGCCAGGTTTCAATGGCCAGAGCAGCCAATCACCGGTGCCAGTAAAACCTTTGAGCTGCACATCTCATCGTTGACTGGCAGAATGGTGCGTTGTCTGCGGCGTCGGCAGGTGGTTCATATTGATCGTGAAAGCCAGCCGGATATTCCTCTTCTCGATGCGCTTTCGGTGGACGAGTTTTTTGCCGTACCTGTGTCAACCCACAATCGCTTGTCTGCTGTACTGTATATCGACAATGCGCTGAGCCATAACCAGTTGAATGTTGAAATGCTTCCGGAGTTAAGTAAAGTGGCAGCGGAGTTAGGGATTGCGTTGGTGAATGCGAAGCAGTATGAGCGAGAGAGGAAAAAAGCCCAATTTGATGCGTTGACCGGTCTGAACAATCGACGTGTGATCAATCGTTTTCTCAATTACTTGTTTGCCGAAGCAAAGGCGAAGCTGAAGGGGTTGGCCATCGGTTTTATCGATGTCGACCATTTCAAACAATTCAACGACCGCTATGGCCATCAATCTGGGGATGATGTACTTCGTCTCATCGCGGATACCATGAAAAGTCTGACTCGCCCGGGCGATTTCATAGGTCGTTTTGGCGGGGAAGAATTTTTGTTTGTGCTACTGCATACTGACGAAAGAGGGGCAGTCCACTATGCAGAACGAATTCGCAATGAAATTGCAGAAAGGGGAAAACTGTTGCAGCGCCGTTTCCCCGATCAGCAATTGACCGCCAGTATCGGTGTCGCACTCTACAGAGACTCCTATGATGACTACCAGAAGATGGTCGAGGTGGCGGACGAAGCGATGTATCAGGCTAAAAGTAATGGGCGTAATCAAGTGGTGGTGCGTTAGTTTGTCTTTGTTGGTTTTTCATGGTCAGCCTGTGGCGGTCATGAAACACTAAATTCGTAGCGAGTCAACAGCACCCGCCTTGCTTTGACCCGGGTTCTACAAGCTGATTCCGTTTCCACCACGGCGATAATAAAGGCAAGGGCGGCATTTGTTTTGATTGAGCCTTCCTGAATTAATCTGATAGAGGGATAAGGCTCGGGCTGTTTTGAGTCAGGTATCGGGGCTGAGGGCGGAGAGTGGTCAAGGGGGCCGGTTTCGGGCTCAGCGCTGCCGTTTTGTTTTGGTGCTGTAATGGTGGTTTGAGGGGGTTGCTGATTCGTTGTCTGTTCAATCAGCCGACTGGTCAATAAGGCCGCCAGGCTTATTGCAAAAATGGTCAGCACAATAAGCGTGGATTTATCTGGGATAAAAGTATCTGGAATGATATTCCTGAGTTTAAGCCTTGGCATATTAATGAGCACCATGTCATGTTTTTGCTGATTATACATTGACCAGGCGCCAGTTATTTTTGAACTTGGTAATAGATTGTTAAATAGCGTGACAACTATGTCATCATGTGGTCGGTTGTGCGTATCATTTGATAAAAGTCAGGCACATTGCAGCCTTGACAATTTGTTTTTCCCGGGTTCTCTATTTCCGTGTGATCTGTCGAATCAAAGCTGTTATATTGGGCAGGCTCTCGTTGTTTTTTATTTCGGCTTGTTATTTCGAATCATTTTTCTAGTTCAATGAATTATAGAACTGGTCTTCAGTTTTTCTGAATGTCGCTTTACAAACATGATTGATCGCTATGATATATAGTTGGAAGCGAGTGTTTCAGCTTGCATTGAGACACAAAGCACAACTTTTTAAAGCCAATTTGATCGCGATACTGGCCACGGTTGCCGCCGTGCCGGTACCTTTATTGTTACCACTTTTGGTGGATGAAGTACTGTTAGGGCATCCAGGATCAGTGCTGCCTCGCATCGATGTTTTTTTCCCTGCTTCCATGCAGACCCCTGCATTCTATATCGGGGCGATGGTAGTTGTCGCCATTCTGTTGCGGACACTCACTCTCGGCTTGAATGTCTGGCAAGGAAGGCAGTTCGCGATCATTGCGAAAGATGTGGTGTGTTCTATCCGGTTGCACTTGATCGAGAGGCTTAACCGAATCTCCATGGCTGAGTATGAAACCCTTGGCAGTGGTACCGTAGCCTCTTATTTCGTTACCGATTTAGATACGGTGGATAATTTTCTTGGCAGTACCATCAGTCGCTTCCTGGTAGCCGTTTTGACGATTCTCGGTACCGCCATCATACTGCTTTGGATGCATTGGCAATTGGCCATGCTGATTCTGATTTTTAATCCGGTCGTTATTTACTTCACGACATTGTTGGGTAAAAAAGTCAAGGAGCTCAAGCGAGCGGAAAATACCGCATATCAGGTTTTTCAGCAGGCTTTGATGGAAACCCTGGATGCGATTTATCAAATTCGAGCGGCAAACAGAGAGCGGCATTACTTGTCCAGGCTGTCTGATCAGGCCAGAGGTGTTCGAGATCATTCGGTTCAATTTCAATGGAAAAGTGATGCAGCCAACCGTTCCAGTTTCGTGTTGTTTCTATGTGGCGTTGATATTTTTCGCGCGGCAGCAATGCTGTTCGTAGTTTTCTCGGATCTCAGTGTCGGGATGATGTTCGCTTTTTTTGGCTACCTTTGGTTTATGATGGGGCCCGTACAGGAAATATTGAGTATTCAATACAGTTATTATGCTGCGAAGGCGGCCTTGGAGAGAATCAATACCCTGTTCGCGCTCAGTCTGGAGCCGGCTTACGAATCGAAAATCAATCCATTCAACAAATCGAACCGAATTTCGGTGACCGCAGAGAAGATCTATTTTTCTTATGGTGATGGCGAGGAGGTATTGAAGGGATTGTCACTGCATATTCAGCCGGGCGAAAAAGTCGCTTTGGTGGGAGCGAGTGGTGGCGGGAAGTCGACACTGGTTCAGGTGATTCTGGGGCTTTATATTCCGCAATCGGGGACAATCAGTTTTAGTGGGGTGCCGGTTTCCGAGATTGGACTCGATGTGGTGAGAGAGAATGTGTCGACGGTGCTTCAGCACCCGGCTTTATTTAACGATACGGTTAGAAACAATCTGACTCTTGGTCGCGATTTACCAGACGACAAACTATGGCAGGCGTTGGCAATCGCGCAACTGGACGCAACGGTGAGGGAGTTGCCTGATGCGTTGAATACCATAGTCGGACGACAAGGTATCAGGCTGTCCGGGGGGCAAAGACAACGATTGGCGGTAGCCAGAATGGTACTTGCCAACCCGTCGGTAGTCATTCTCGACGAAGCGACTTCGGCTCTGGATGCAGAAACAGAGTTCAGGTTACATGAAGCATTGTCTGACTTTTTACATGGGCGCACCACCATCATTATCGCGCATAGACTGAGTGCGGTGAAACAGGCAGATCGGGTCTACGTGTTTGAAGACGGCAGAGTGAGTGAGGAGGGGGAGCACGCCGAATTGATTGCTCAGGGGGGGCTGTATGCACAGCTTTATGGCGAGCGTCAGAGATAGGTTTAGTTGCCGGCGGCCATGCGACTGTCATCGATTACCTTATCGGGCTTGAGCCGGTAGCGGCGGCTAAGCGATATTGACAGTAAGGACAGCGATAACCATTGCGCTTTATCGCGGGTATTTTGTTATAATTCTTGTTCGCTCGACTCTTTACCTATATGCGGTTATCGATTGCTCACTGTTTTGAGATCGACTCGGCCATCTATTTCCGGCATCTCGCTTGAATTCGTGGGGCCGGTTTCTTGCCCGGCGGAGATAGCTGGATACGATCCGGCTACAGACAAAACGAATGATTCTTATTTAGGGCTATACACTTTGAGTTTTCCACAAATACCTGGTTACCAAATCAAAAGTGTCCTCGGTCGCGGAGGAATGGCTACGGTTTATCTCGCGGTTCAGGAAACTTTTGACAGGGAGGTCGCTCTCAAGGTGATGGCAGAACACTTGGTGAAGGATGAGTCTTATGCCGCTCGATTCCTTCGGGAAGCACGCCTGGTTGCAAAGATGTCGCACCAGAACATTGTACCGGTATTCGATGTGGGAGCGGCAGGCAATTACCATTATATGGCCATGGAGCACTTGCCGGGCGGTGATTTAAAGAAAAAAATGAGAGCGGGCCTCGCGTTGCGGGACTCAGTCAATATCGTCGAGGCTATCGCTCTTGGTCTCAGCTATGCTGGATCCAAAAACCTGGTTCACCGCGACATTAAACCTGAAAATATCCTGTTTCGAGACGATGGTAGCCCGGTAATCTCTGATTTCGGTATCGCTCGCCAGGCCGACTCGAAGACCAACATGACCATGGCTGGAGCGGTTATCGGTACGCCGCATTATATGAGTCCGGAACAGGCTGAAGGAGTCGAAGTAGACCCACGTTCAGATTTGTACTCTCTCGGCATTATCGTCTATGAAATGTTGACCGGGCATGTACCATTTCAGGGTGACTCTGCCGTATCAATCGGGATCAAACACATTACTGAAGCGCCGCCGCCTTTACCTTCTCAAGTGGCTGAATTTCAGGAATTTATTGATATTGCCCTGGCCAAACATCCAGAGGATCGTTTTCAGACGGGCGCAGATTTCGCCGAGGATCTGGTAATGGTTGCCGAAGATCTGGCAGAAGCCGGTGCGACGGTCATTATAGCTCAAAGCGATGTAAAAAGGAGTTCTCGGGACGCCGCACGTGTGGCCAGAACGTCGGCAAATCGCAGCCGGCGGACACGAGCGTCCAGAATTCGTCGGGCTGAACCTGCGCCGGTTTCGGCGTTGTCTCACCTGCGCATAATTGCCGTTGTCGCGGCTGCCATCAGTATTTTGGCCATCGCGAGCATTGTACTGCTAGATCCGTTCGATACAGATCGCACCGATAATGCTCCGTTACCGAGTGTCGAGACGCCCCGAACGGATAAGGTGGCGAGCACTATTTTTGGATCCAAGGCGGCCCGGTTAATCGAAAACGCGGAAAAGGCCATGCAGGAAAACCGCTTGTTTCAGCCGGCACAAGACAATGCCCAATACTATCTGACCACCTTGCTTGCGCTGATTCCGAACAACCAGGAGGGCAAAACGGCTATCACCCGTTTATTTGTCAAGTATCTCGACTTGGGTCAAGAGGCAGTTGAGCAGAAGCGGTTAAGGGAAGCTTCGTTATATTTGAACCAGGCATCTCAAATCGCTTTTTATATTACCGATCAGGATTTAACCGAACGGTATTCTGAATTGCATCGAAAACTGAATTCGCAAAAGCAGAGAATCCTGATCAATCAAGAAAACAGTAAACTGATTGACGACCTGATAAGCAAGGCCAATGAAGCATTGGAAAACGATGCTCTGACCATGCCCAGTGACAACAATGCCTACGCCTTATTTCTGCAGGTACTGGTCAAAGATCCAGACAATAAGGTGGCTAAATCGGGTATCAGTCGAGTGGCTGAGCGTTTGCTGGAGAAAGCCAAAGCCAAAGCGTCAGAAAGTGCGTTCGGCGTAGCGAAAGCCTTCGTCGCAGCGGCGATCCAGGTAGCCCCTCAGCATGCCGTTATCCAGGATGTTCAAGCATTTATAGCGCAAGCAGAGGAAACTGCAGCGGCTAAGGCCTTGGATGCTGAAAATGACCAAATGGCCGAACGTGTGTTGCAATCGGCTCCCGCTGGCCTCGAAGCAATTCAGGACAAGGAAAAAATAGCGATACGCTATGTCGAGTTGTCTCGTAAGGCTATCGGGGAGAATAAATTCGGGGAAGCTGATCAATATTTAAGTCAGGCCAAAAAAGTGTCATCGGCTCAAGCAGAAATAGCGACAGTCGAACGCTTATTGAGAGAAACTCGAAAAACCGCCCAACTCAATAGCTTGCTGGCCAAAGCCGAGTCGGCAATGAAGCGCGGTCGACTGACCAGGCCGGATGGTGATAGCGCGCTGAATTATTATCGTCAGGTGTTTGCTATTGAGCCACAGAATGCGAAAGCTAGCGAGGGTATGAGGGCGCTGGAATCCCGGTTTGAAAAACTGGTGATGCGGGCGATAGATAACAAAAAGTTTGCCCAGGCCGATGCTTATCTGGAAACATGGAAGACATTTTCGGCCAGTCCGAAACACCTTCAATCGGTAATGGATCAGGTGCGTAAGGCCGCAGCGAAACGCGATGAAAAGGTGGCATCCCTGTTAGCTGAAGCGGGTGATATTGCAGCCAGAAAGATAACACCTAAGCGTAATGATCGGCTGCGTGCTATCTACCAGCAAGCGCTCCGCATGAATGGTCGTTCTCGTGTCGCTAGAAAAGGGTTGTATAAAACCAGCGTCTTTGAAGCGAAACTGGCTCGTGACGCGATCGATAATAAAAAGTTTGATCAGGCACGCAACCACATTTCGATAATTGCCGAAACAACGCCGCGTTTTTCAGATTTGACCAGACTCAGAGTCGAGTTGGACGCCGCGTTGGTCGATGCATTGGCTGATAATGACGAAGTTAACGCCTTGGTCACTGAGGCGGAAGACTTGATAAGCCGGCCTTACCGAAAACCGGGCTTTTTGGGTAGCAATGACAAGGCGCGTTCGGTGTTGGTGGCAGCTTATGGCAAGATCGATCGTGCTCGCAGTCTGTTACCTTGGCATGCGTCTGTTCTGCACGCGCTGGGCGAACTGGAGCGAAAGTACAGTTCGATTATAAGTCTTCTCATGGAAGACGGCGATTTCGAGGAAGCTGAAAAGTTTGTCCGCGATACACGTCAGTTCAATTGGAGTGGTAATCGGGTCACGGCACTCGAAAAACAGCTCGCTCGGAAAAAAAGTCTGGAAGAAAAAACATTGCCGCGAGCGATTGGCGCTTTTTGATTGTGCTGCAAACAAGCCAAAAAGCCAATAGTGATAAACGAGGGGGGGCAAATAACCCCTTTGTTTATCCGCTGTACTCGTTGACCCGGTAAACTGTTTAGAAGTACATTTGCATGCCCACAGTCGCTGTTGTCATCGTTTCTTCGGTCTCCGCGTTGCCACCAAACAATCCTGTTTTATCGTCAGCATCCATATCATAGTTTTGGCGCCTCAGATCGAAAAAGTAGCCCGATTTCCTGGTTAGGGCGGCAGACCATGTCAAGCCTAAACTATATCCTTTGGAATCCCCTTTATACCGGAATGTTCTTGGGGTGTCTGTGCCTGCTAAATAATTATCGGTATACTCACCATCCATCAGTGCATAAGCTAGACTGAAAGAAAGTGTACCTTTTTGTTTGATCGGCAGACCGTAGCTGGCGCCCAGGAAATAACCCGACTCCGTGTACTTTTGCTGATAGGGGCTTAAATTACGTAGCTCGTGATCTTGTGCCGGGTTGGAAATGACGGTAGGAAAGCAGGGGGCCGTGTCAACACATTGTTCATTGTTTTGTTGGGCGCCTGGATAGTCTATGTACTTCGCGTCGGGGGTGATTTTGGTATTACCCTTCATATAGCCGCCAAAAACATGTAGCGCTTTCCATACGTCGTACCCTAAGGTGACACTGAAGTCATTGCGTTCGATTTCAGAGTTGGCTTTAGTGAAGCCGTTGTCCGCATAGGTAAAGTTATTGCCGAAGCTGGTGTCGTATTTGATAGACAGATAGGCTTTTTGATACAGGGTGGTAATGGCAAGATCGAGAGTCGGCAGAGTGGCTTCGAAACTACCTTTAACATCAGCGTTTTCACCGCCCTTGAAGGATTGGCTAAAATCCAGATTTTTGTGCTGAAAAGCAATTTGGGGAACGATGGTAAGCCCTTCGATTGCACTGGAACAAGGTGTGTAGGCGGTAAGGATGCCTGTAGCCAGCATGCCTGCCAAGCGAATAGCTGAGGTTGAATTCATGAGGTGCTCCTCGTCGGGATAGTACGGAAACTTGGTTTGGGTTGATGCACACAGCAGACAGCCAGTTTAGCATGCATTGTAGCTATAATTGAATTGTGTCTGTTTTGTTCCGTGATTATTCCGTAATGGAAAGTGCGTTTCCAAGGTTTACAATTTAGAATTAGCTGGTACAGTTTTTGTTATTTTTTAGATAATTCAGGAAACTAGAATTAGTACGCAGGTTTCATGTGGCAAAATATCCAGATATACCCGGTTATAAAATTGAAAAAGTTCTGGGAAAGGGGGGAATGGCAACGGTCTATCTTGCTATTCAGGAAAACTTTGGTCGGCAGGTTGCCCTCAAGGTCATGCATAAAACCCTGATGGAAGATGAGAGCTGGGCGAAACGTTTTCAGCGCGAAGCCAAAACCGTTGCCAAGCTCTGCCACCAGTCAATTGTGCCGGTTTACGATGTCGGCTGCTTTGAGCAGCTACATTATATGTCTATGGAATATCTCCCGGGCGGTGATCTGAAAGACAAAATGCGTAAGGGGCTGACTGTCTTGGACTCGATCATCATTATGAAAAAAATTGCCAGGGGGCTCGATCACGCCGGATCGAAAGGCTTGGTGCACCGGGATATCAAGCCGGAAAATATTCTTTTTAGGGATGACGGCAGCCCGGTGATATCGGACTTCGGAATCTCTCGGCTCACCGACTCGAATACCAATATCACCGTTACCGGTTCGATGGTCGGAACACCTCATTATATGAGTCCGGAGCAGGCTCGAGGAGTCGAGGTCGATCCCAGGTCGGATCTCTATAGTCTGGGGGTTATGCTGTACGAATTACTGACCGGAGACGTGCCCTTTACCGGAACCTCTGCGATCAATATCGGAATCAAGCACATTTCCGAACAGCCCAAGAGATTGCCCGAGAGATTGCACGGGTTCCAAAAGTTGCTTGACAAGGCGATGGCAAAAAATCCTGATGATCGTTTTCAGACCGGAGAAGAGTTCAATGCAGCGCTGGCATTGATAGAGTGTAGCCTTTCCGATGAAGGTGAGGCGACGGTGGTGATGTCTCAGGCAGAGATACAAAGATTGAGCGGCGCCAGTGAACGGCGAGTGACGGCGTCGGTGGATCCTCGTTCTACCGTTGCGACCCGCAGAATAGCCAGAGTCAGGCAGAACAATGCGAATAAGAGTGCAGGCGTGCCACTGTCCGCTTTTTTGAATGATCCCAAAAAACTGTTTCTGGCCATAGTTGGAGTAGGCGTTATTGTTATTGGTGCGATTTATCTGACTAGGCCTGATTTGAACGACAACACCCCGTCGCCAGTGGTTGACCGTGATATGCAGGCTGTGCTTCAAGCAAAAACCGAAAAGCTACTGGAGCAGGCGAGAACGGCGATGGCAGAGAAACGGTATTTCAGTGACGATCAAAACAATGCGCAGTACTATATTACCAGTTTATTGACCATCGATCCCCATCACGCTGAAGGAAGACGCTTATTGCAGGAATTGTTTTCCCACTACATGACAGTATCCAGCCAGAAAATAAACCAAAAAGACCTGGCAGCGGCCGAACAAATACTTAAGAGAGCCTCTGCGATTGCCTATTTTGTTGAGGATCAGGTGCAGTCGGCCCGCCTGATAAAAAACAATAACGCGCTCAATTTGTTGCGTCAGCAACAACTTGTTCGACAGGTAAATGAGCCGTTAAACGATGTGGTATCAATTGAAGACGAAGTCAAAGATCGGCAGGAAACGGTAACGCGTGAAGTGGAATCCGGTCGCGACGCTGAGGATACTGAGGGCGCGGCTGGTGATGATGGTATCAGCTTGTCGGAATCGAGCCGGGTTGCCGAAACGTTATCTGACGCTGAAACAGCGGGCGAGGCAGCTGTAGCGGATAAAGCGAATCAGGATGCCGCCTCGGTAGAGACCCTAAGTGCGGAGGAACAGGCCGAGATCGACAAGCTTTTGTGGTTGGCCCGCAAAGCCTATAAGCGGGGGAGATTGTCCAAGCCGGCAAATGACAATGCGTCTATGTATTATTTTCAGGTTCTGGCTAAAGACGGTTCGAATCAGAAGGCGTTGGCAGGCATGAAAGAAGTGTTTGATAAATATGGCTTGTTTATCAATGGAATGCTGGCTGAAAAAGACTATGCCAGAGCTAATCGCTTTTATGCTGGGTTAAGTTATGTACTGTCCAGAAAGGCAGAGCTAGATAACCCGTCAAAAAATGTCGAGCAGCTTTTTTTAGATTACGAAATAATTAAAAAGAGTCTTAAATTGGCGATAGACAATGCACTGACTGAGCGCGACGAGCGGCTGTCAGCCTTGCTTGCCAAGGCTGACAGACTGAAGAGAAAATGGCTTGATAACTCTGTCAACGCAAGCGTCAGAGCTATTTATCAGGAGGCGCTGCGATTGAGTCCTTCCAGTCGAGAAGCAAAGAAAGGTCTTATGGCAACGAGTGACTATGAGTTCACTCAGGCGATAGGGCAACTGGAACAGGGCAACCAAACCCAGGCTCACCAGCATATGGCTATTATTTCACAAACGACCCCTGACTATCCAAAACTGGACGAGCTGAGGGAAGCCATACGGCAAGCCGAAATCAATGCCAGAAAATCAAAAGTATTTACTGAGCAGGCCGCCGAGCTAATTGATTTTAACTACGAGCGTCCGGGTTTTTTTGGATCTAACCGGGAATCGCGAAAAAGACTGCGGGATGCCTATGAGTTGATCGCGAAGGCCAGAAGAGTGCATCCCTTTGACCCGACCGTCAAACTATTGCTGGGCAGGCTCGAAGATAAATATGTATCCATCGTGCGCGTACTGATCAAGGCCGGCGATAAAACAGAAGCCAGGAAATTTGGCCAAGACACGTACAGCTTTGTATGGGATGGATCTGAACTGGCTCGATTGCTAAACCGAATATAGACCCTTTAGTAACTAAACTTGATGCCGAATAGTGCCAGAGCAAGAACGGAGATACCAATCAGCAAGATGCCTATCAATTTGGCTTTTTGGGCGGTTTTGCTGGGTGCGACGGGAGTGGATTTCAGCGGCAAATTTGCGTCGATCATTTGATCGAGCACTTCTCTTCGCTTCACTCTGTAGTCTGTGATATTCAAAGCGCCGCTGTGGTATTGGTTGGTCAGCTTTTGCAAATCAGAATTCAGTTCGTGGGATGAGGTCATGGCACAGGACCTGTCAGTACGATTGAATAACGATAAAGGTGAAGTTATCACGTGCAGGTGTACTCAGGCAAGCTGTCGTCAACTTGTCAGTGATCTTGTTGAAATTCTTGCATTTGGTTAACTCGATCAACTGCGCTTCTTCAAGCTCGTTGTAGACGCCATCCGAACAAAGCAGGTATCTGTCTCCCTCTTTTACATCAAAAGCGTTGATGTCGATTTCCACTACGTCGTGCGCCCCCATGGCGCGTGTCAACACGTTTTTGAAGGCGCTTTTTTCTGCTTGCTCGCGGCTGATGACTCCTTCATCAACTAATCGCTGAACTTCGCTGTGGTCTTTTGTCAGCTGAACGAAGTCATCACCGCGTAACCGATATAGTCTGGAGTCACCAACCCACAGTGCAACCCCAAGGTTACCTCTTGCAATCATGCAGACGACGGTGGAACCTATTGTCAGGCCATTTAGCTCGGTACGACTGTATTCGAGCAGTTCGCGATTGATTTCCAGCAGGCAGTCTTCCACTAGGTCGGTATAGTCTGAAATATAAGCTCTGGGAGTCAACTCATTCAGCCTTTTTACAATGGTTTGGCTGGCGACATCCCCCGCTTCATGACCACCCATGCCATCCGCGATGGCCCAAATACCTGATTCTGTTTTGTCCAGAAACGAGTCCTCATTGCACTGCCGGACTTTGCCGACATTGGAATAAGATGCGGATCGCCACCGAATAGCTGTGTCATCCATTGTAGATAGTCTTACCATTTAACTCGTTGTTATGCAGACGTTATACTGATGTTTCTATAACTATACGTCAAATCCTGAAAATATCCTGCTTTTTCTAGGTATTTGCGGGAAATTAATTCAACTCCTGCCAATACCAGTTTTGCCATTGACCGGTCAGCATGGCGCTATAGCTGGCAGGTCTCGGCAGCTTGTTGGAGGCCAGCATAACAGGAGGAACTTGCTGGCTTCCAGTCGACCACCACAGGCATACGGGTTGATTCAGCCGGGCAAGCAGGAAGTCGCTGAAAGCGGGTGTCGTATGTAGTAATCTGTCTTCGGGGTTATCAATATGAATAACCGTCTGGAAGTCTTTCTCCGAAGCGACGTCTTCTGTGGTTCGAAATTGTTCGGTTCCCAGGCCGGGATCGCTCAACTTGTAGGCGATGTGTTCGAGAGTCCAGCCCATCTCCATGGCCTCAATAATGATATTTTCCATTTCAGTGAACCAAGCGCCTGCCCTATTCATAAATACGGATACTGCGGTGTCATAAGGTAGTGGTGTCGCCACGGTGAGCGGGTAATATCGATATACCTTGTCGACACTGGGGACCATGATCCCGGTCCAACAGGCGTTTTCGTCTATCACTCCGCGGGATAGGGTAAATCGCCAAATCGGGCCTACCAGGTAGAGATCCAGCCAGCTTTCTTGAAGGTCTTGCTGGCTTGCCAAAAGTGATTTTTGTAACCAGTTATCCCACACGCTGACGAAAGTCGGATCAAGATTATGTTGTACAAAGTCACCATGAGCCGGTAGCTTTCCATAGAGTCCTGTCATGTCAACCGCTCCTCGCTGATTCGGTGCTAGAGAGTTTCTGGGCACGCGTATTGTCTCATCCAACTTGATCTAAATGGATTTAGAAAACTGTTCGCTTTCAGTTCATACTGAATTTTTCGTTTCTCCACTTCGAGTGTGACATAGAACAGACTGGCCTGGTTGGTGGTTTGGATTTTCGAATCGTCCAATACCCTGAACAAGGACCAGTCTCCAGTATAGATTTTATCTCTCAGAGTCTCGTTGATATCCTCGAACAACAGTTGAATACTGCTGCCTGAACTGACCGGCCAAGCGAGTGACTTGCTCAGTTTGGGGCCATGAGTGTAGCGTATTCTGATGTCTCCCAGGCGAATTTCGAAGCGCCGCACACTGGAATCCATTTGCCTCGGTTTTATTTTGAAATCAATTTCTGGCTGGGAGGCACTTTTTCTGAAAAATACTTTTCTTATGGTGTCAGCTCGCTTCATTTGTGACAAGGCGTTTTTTGCTATTGCCATCGATCTGCCATTCAAGGAGCGTTGTGACCAGTTGTTTCCTTGGCTAATAAAAGGAGCCAAGTGTGAATTGATAAAGCGATCTTCGATGCCGCCGGGTTTGAAGAACTCGGTGAAATCGATTAGAGCGGCGTCATCGGATGTATTTCCCGAGAATGGATAGCGGCCGCGAAGCGATGATTGATAAAGTGCATACACTTCGTTGTGCCACAGCTGGTTGAGATGCTGCTTGCCTGAGCTCAGGGTGACCTTCCAGCTTTGGTCGGCAATTTTTTTCAGCCAGCGATTGATGGGGGCCGGCACTTGGCCTGCTGCAACGAGCAGGTTTCTTATCGGATCGTTGCCGGAGCCGGAAAAACGTTCTCTGGAGAAGTCAAATGCAGCGGCCTGTTGGTTCGGAGCCAAAGCAAAACCGTTGAGCAATTCACTGAGTGACGTGAGTTTTTTCTGTATAGTCTCCAGCTCGTGATCGTCGGTGAGTCTGTGGATATCGGCAAAGTGCTGGTCGACCGTGGTCGGCGGCAGAGCCTGGTTTTTTATTGCCTGTTTGGCCTCAGCCAGTAATCCCTGATCGCCCTCTTTGGCTGCGAGTAATTTGATACGAGGCGTCAGGCTGGTTTCCGTGCTGGCGATTTCGATTATTTTGTCAATCGGTGATGACGTCGAGGAGGTGGCCACTTTGAGTGCGGCTCTTGCATCAGGCAGGTTTGCAAAGTTGCGTATATTCAATACAGCCAGAGCCTGCTTCCAAACCTCACTGTATTCGGCCAGATAAATCGTTTTAACTTTGGCTCCGATATTCTCGATATCTTGATCGCTGAAGTCTTCGCTTACCTCGGTGCCTAGAATCCACTGCTCTGAAGCATACTGCCTGATCAACGGAGAGTCCTTGGAAAAGTCGAGCGCGTCATACCCCGCTTTTGTGAACATAGAGGGAATAGTGAGTTTGTTGCCAATCTTGCGTAGGTTGAAAATGTCCTTGAGTTCTCTGCCGACTTCGTTCACCAGATTGACTGTTCGTGAGTACTCGGGGTGATTCCGAATCTGGTTGTAAATACGCCGCTCTATGGGCACTTCACGGGCTTTGATTCTGGCCTGCTCAACGACGCCAGGGTCGAGCCGGGCCGGGATAAACGTGTTACCCAGTGTCTCGTTCAAGCCCAATGTGTCATCCATATAAACGGCCAGAGTCTTTTGCAAGGTGGCTTTTGATGGAAGCTGTTTGATCCAGTCTTCTTTGAACCATCTTTTTACACTGTCCGGTTGCATGCGCGTTTTGTCACCCAGCATCAGGTAGATCCGCAAAGCATTGTATAGCTCATCGTCACTGGGGTTGGAGTCGATCACTTTTTGTAAACGATAGGACAAGGCTGGAAGGTAGTAGTTTTGCAAGCTGGAGAGATAGGCCTGGGTCGAAGCCTGGGATACCGAGTTGTCATACATGCCTAGACTGGCAAGCCAGGGTGTCGAAAGTTGGTTGTAAACTGTGCGCGATTCGTCAAGCGGTGTAATTATCTCCGCTACTTTTTCCAAGTCATGGCTCTGGTCAAGGTCATGATCCTTGTCCGCTGCGGCTGCAACCGCTTGGTTATGGGCGGTAATTTTGTTTTCGACTTGGGCCATAAGCTGTTTGTTGTGAAACAACGAAGCTCCCCAAACGCCTATGATGCCGATTGTGATTGCCAACATGCTGACGGTGGCGATTCGGCGTACCAGTTTTAGCTTACGCTCGAAGGCTCGATTCAAACCGACAATGCCGGATTCCCTGAATATGATTTCAGTCAGCAGTCGCTGGATAAAGTAGGCTTTGCCTTGACCTGGTGCTGAGGTCAGTGATTTGACGTCAAGGCCGTAATTTGAGGACAGTGAGGATAGGATTCGGTCGATTGGCGTGCCTTCCTGGGTGCCGCTGGTAAGATAGACGCCGCGCAGCAAAGGCGCCGATTGATATCTGTTGTCAGAAAACACGTCGTTGACAAACTGGTTTAACATGACTTTAAGTGTTTCGAACTGAGTCGGAAAGTTCTGTATCTTGCCCAGGCGAGTGGCATCTCTTTCATTGTGCATCCGCCATATCAGTCGTTCGTTGATACGTTTTACCAAAGCGTCGAATTCGCCACTGAAGTAATCCAGGATAACCCGACCACTGTTTTCATCATAGGGAAAACTGATCCCCCAAACCTGTTCTCTTGCCGCTTGCCCCAGGTCTTCAAAATACTCATTGAAGCCAGCGATAAGGTCGCATTTGGTGATGACAAAATAAATCGGGAAGTTAATTTCCAGCTTTGTCCGCAGTTCGTGAATGCGATCTCTAATGGTATCTGCATGCTGGTGCCGCTCGGAACGACTGAGCATAAGCAGTTCAGAGACGCTAATGGCGACGATGACTCCGTTTATCGCTTTGCGGGGGCGATGTTTTTTCAGCAATTCAAGAAAGTTTTGCCAGGCTGATTTGTCAACCTGTTGCTGGCTATCCTGGGTCGTATAGCGCCCTGCGGTGTCGATCAATACCGCTTGATCGGTAAACCACCAGTCGCAATTGCGGGTTCCCCCTATTCCACCAATACCCTTCAGGCCAAACTTTTCCTTGAGTGGAAAGTTCAGTCCGGAATTGGCCAGAATAGTTGTTTTACCTGATCCGGGAGGACCGATAATCAGATACCAGGGTAGTTCGTAGACCGTTTTCTTGTGCTTGCCTTTTTCGCCAAACCGAAGAGTCTTTATTGTGCTCAGTGCCTCTTTAAATCGAGCCTGTAACGCAGCCATTTCTTCCGTGGTGGCGGTGTCACTTGTTTCTTTGGCCTCGGTTTCTTTGTCTATTTCCGCAATAAAACTGTCATTCCGGTTTTTGTCTCTGATCTGTATGCGAAGATTGTTGAGTCCCCAGAGAACCAGTATGATGATGATCATCACCAGGCGTATCATCGGTGTCAGGGGTTCGGGTGGTGAGCCAAATGCGATATACGCGCCACCAAACCAGACAGCCAGCGACAGAGCGATGATTCCTACAATGCTGAGAAACAGGGGGTTTTTAAACAGTGCAACCACACGCATCAGTTTGATTCCTTATATAACAATTTCAATTCTGTTGGGTGCCGTTTTTGTTCGTTTGCGCTGCCGGGATTGCCGAACTGTTATCGAGCGAGGCAATTTGTGCCAGTTGCGCGGCGACGGGTTCGGTTGCGTGGCTTTGCCATAGCCTGAATCCAGCATAGGTTACAACCAGAATAAACAGACATACGCTCAGGTAAACCCAGAGTGGGATGTATTCCGAAATACTTTTTTCCTGCTGATCCATTCCCTGCCATCTGGGCGATAGGTCTCGTTCAAATTCACCTCGTTGTCTGCGAATAGCCTGGTAAAGATTGTCTTTGATCTTTTCCAGTTGCAGGTGGCCCCGCTGTTCGAGTCGGTACTTGCCTGAAAAGCCCTGGGCCAGGATCAGGTATAGCAACTCCAGCGCATCGATATATTTGGCCGGTGTTTCCAGCAGGCGAGATAAAATCAGAAAAAACTTTTCGCCGCCAAAGGTTTCATTGTGGAATGTACTCAGCATGGAATGCTGTGCCCAGCCACATTCCACTCCCCATGGAGTGTTCAAAATGGCTTCGTCCAGCGCCGTACATAAGCAATAACGCGCCGATACAACGATTTCATTCGGTGTGTCAATTTCACGCAATCGATTTTCAAACAGCTTGATCTCATCGATCAGCTGATTTCGCAAGCCATTGGCGTCGGGGTGCTCGCTCAGGTTACGTAACTCCGCCAACAACGCCAATAAGTCTGAGGCTGCCGCTGTGATTCGGTTGAGGCCAGTCAGGTTGCCAGTTTCCGATCTATCTATCGCAAAATGAGGTGCAGGTGCTGAACGGTTAGGTCTCGACGGGGATCGCACCCGGGGTGGCTGCCCCCGTCTTCCTGGCGGTTGTCGGTGATTCCGACCTGGTGTCGGGATGACCAGTGTCCGGTCATTGCCACCTGTTCCAATGGCCGGAGCAATGACGGTTTTGTCATCATTATGCATGATTGTGTCCTAGTCTCTAATGGCCCAAAACTCCATTTCCAATCCTGGAAACTCGCCGGCAACGTGCACTGCGAATCCACCGGAATTCGACATGGCCTGCCAATATCCGCTGCTTCTGTCCAGTTGAAAATAAGTGAAGCCGGCGTGGTAGGGAATTTGACGAGGCGCGACCGGCATCGCCTGCAGAGCGATGCCCGGCAATTGGGCGTTAATGAGTTCGCGTATCTGTTCGACAGGGCCAATTTTCACTTGCGAAGGGAAACCGCTTCGCACTTTGTCGGGGTGTGTGTTGGCCTTGACGGCGAGAATAAACGATGCGTTTTTCAACAACTTGCGATCCGATATCGGGGAGACATGGATACCATACTTTCTTTCCGCCAGCTCCAGCGAAATTGCTGATTGTTCGAGCACTGTACTCAGGCTTCTCCTGAGTTCCCGGAGCAGTGGTGGATAAATATCCGTGAGTTGATCATGCAGATAGGTGGCGAAGCCGGGCGGGCGATGGCTTGGAGCGGTAAAGGTTGCCAGCTCACCGGCCATTTGAATCAATTCGTAATAGAGGTGATAAGGGTGCAAAAGTGGTGCTGACAACAGAAAGTCGGCGGCGGGCTGCAATCGGTTTAACAGTTGCAGGAGCAAGTAGTCGTTGATTTCTGCCGAACTTCCTCTGCCGCTGTCTTTCATGCGCGCGGCCAGGGTTTCAGCCCGTTGTCTGATCAAGCCGGAAAACTCTTTTAGAAAACTGGCGCAGCCTGAATTGATTTGAGTGTTCAGCAAGGGCGGAATATAGCTTTCATCCAGCACAACGGCGTTGTCCTCCGTGCACTCCTTGATTCTTACCACGCCCAGGGTGACGAATCCGCTCCGATCCTCGTTTTCCAGAAGCAGCCTGAGCTGCAATTCCCCGACTTGAATGGCCCCCTCGTCACCTTCGCCAGTGACACTGTCGATCAGATGCCGGTCTGACGCCTTAAACCGCGTGATGCCCTGGTTTCCTTCGCCGATCTGAACATCAACGACGCCGGGTCGGCGAATGGGCAGGCCCAGGTACAGGGTTTGTTCCCGGGTGTCTGGCGAGATATCCCTTGCCTGTAGTCCAGTGTCCACCTCTGGTACCTGCACGGGCGTTCCGTCTGGCAAAACGGCTTTGCAGCGGTTTATCGCTATTTTGCCGAGTTTCAGCAATTGGCTATCCAGTTCGAGTTCCTGAAAGCCCCATTGATAATTGCCCAGGCCCTGAATTCGGCCTTCCAGCAAGTTTTCGACATAGCGATCCTGCTGTTGGAAATGCTGAGGTCTGAGAAACATTCCCTCAGACCAAACCACCTTGTTGCCTGTTGACACAATCTTGCCCCTGAAGTAAAAACGGCACCGTCATTCTTTCCGCTACAACTCTTTGAGTGACATTGACAGCTTGTTAACCCGCACTACGTAGTCGTTATCCGACTCAGGTCTAATGACAATTAATTGTTTGGCCTCTGCATCCTGATATTCTATGTATTCAGTCACAATCCCGATATGGGTTATCTCGGGAGCCAGTTGTTGGAACTTTTCGGTACGAACTTCCCCTGGGATAAATTCTTTGAGCCGGATCATATTGATGAGATCTTTGCCCAGCCTTTCTTCAGCATCCTGCATCAACGAGATCAAATCTTCCTGTTCAAACTGACGGTTACTGCCAAGAAACAGCAGGTTGATAACAACCGGAGAAGGGCGTCCATAGCTGTCTGGATTGACGCTTTCTGAAACGACGAATTTCAAGCGGACGTTAGTATCAAATTTGAAGGATGCACAACTGGATAAAACTATTGCGCAACTGAACAAAATGACGGCACTTCTAGCGAACTTGGCTATACTGTTCCAGCGAGGCAAGGCGGCAATTTTTGAAAGTGCTGTAATTTTTGGAACTAATGGTTTGAACGCCAAATATTGCATAAATTCCTCTGGGCCAGTTAACCCCGGCGCATTGATGAATGGCATGGTATCCGCCCATGAAAGTGAGCGGGTTTCACGATTTAAACGCTAATGATAGATGATTCTGGCCATATTGTTGAAGGTTTAATTTTTTCGGTTAGTCTTTAGTTCGTTAATTCGTTTTTCGTAGGCTTCTGTGAAAACATCCGCGAACAGCTTTTTGAAGCTGTCCTCCTTGTCCGCAATCAGACTGGCATAGAAATCTTTATAGCTCTTCCAGGTTTGTTTCTTCCTGACGCCGAAAAACCCTCTGCGTTTAGCCGCGCCTATTTTGTCTTCAAGAACCAAAGGGTCGAAATTCTCGATCAGCTTTTCGTAGGCAAAGCGCATTGCGTCAAACAGTGCGACCTGATGATCGGCCAGGTCGGCAAATCCTTCGCTTATCGCATCGGCGGCGGGCAGATAGGCTTTACCGGTTTTTGCAAACATGCTTTCCAACGCATCTTCGACGGTGACAGAAAACTTCAGCGGATTGTTTTCGGCTGCCTGGATCATTGTCATGTTCATCCGAAGCTCGTTTTTGATCCGGTCTCGTGCTCGCAATGACGTAATCAAACCTCTTACCGCCTCTTTTACGACTTTGGCGACCGTCGTCGGGAGTACACTGAGTTGTGTCGAGGACAAGTTGTCCAGACCCAAACTGGCAGCCAAGGCATCGGCTGTTCTCGGTTTGGTTCCGGAGTCTGGTGTGGCTTTCCAGTGGGTTGCCTGTTTTTCTAACAAAGTGGACGGCATCTTGGTTATTGGTGCGTCAAATCCAGACAGGAACTGGGCGTTGATGATCTTTTCATCGCTGCTGTCTGCGTTGCTTGGCCGGTACTTGGTGGTATTGTCAGCCATGTTGAAATCAGACAAGATGTCTTTCGAGGTGAGCGGGATTTCGTCAGAATCTGAAGGTAGATGCGTTTTTTGTGTGACAATAGGCACGACAGGTATTTTTGCAGCATGGCCTGTTTTCTGGGTATCGGGGAAGTCATCTTGTGCGTGACTCGGTATGGGCTTGTCTTTCACTGATGGCGTTACCGGAGCGCTAGCCGACTTACCTCCGGCGTTGTCTGATTTGGAGCTGGGGGTGAACAGCTCTTTGCCAGGCTGGTCAATACCGAAACTGACGCTTTCCGTGGTAGAGACATGTTCGGCGCCGGCAAGTTTTGACACGGGCGGGATACCTTTGTCCAATCCGAGAAATTCGTCCAGACCGTCACTTTCTTTTTTTGCAGTGGCCAATGGTTTCGCTGGCGAAGCAGTCGGGATCGCCGCAGGATTTGCCAGTGACGCCAGCGGATCATCGGTTTTCTGCACAAGTTTCGATGTCGGTTTAGGCGGGGCTTGGTTTTCGGGTAGATTGCCGTCACCCGGAATTGGGTGGGGAAGATCCAGACGGTTAAAATTGGCCCCTTGTGAGGTGTGGCTTGGCTTGGCTAAATCATTCAGTGCGAAGTCGAAGTTATCTGCTGGCGACGTTTTGTTGGACAGCGCATCGAGCGGATCCAGGCTGTTCGCTGAATGTTCCAGATCAGTGAAAACAGGAGATTGTCGCTGACCGTCCGGCCTTGCCGACGAATCGAATACTGGCTTGGCAGATGCGGTGGGTTGTGGCACGGGGTCAAGCCAGCGGTCTAAATCATCGAAAGATTTTTCAAGCGCAGCCGATTCAGCAGGACTCAGAGCGAAGCCAAGGGTTTCGTTTGATGCAATGGGTTGCTCGGATTCCTCGATCAGCTCTACCTGGAGTGTGTAGTCGCCAAATAACAGAATGTCGCCAGACACCAGCTCACGCTTGTTGCCGGGCCCGATAGGGAACTCCTCATCATTGAGGTAAGTGCCGTTAGTGCTGACATCCTCAAGATAGAATTTACCGGAATCATATGCTACACGGCCATGTGTGGATGAAACATGGCGGCTTGGATCGGGAAGAATCCACTGATTGGCAGGTCCTCGGCCGAAGGAACCTCCTGACACTGAAAACTCTTCCTGTTGTCCTTCCATGCCACAGCCATCGGGTGCTGTTGTAACGGATAATACCAGTTTCATCGATTTGTCCTTGTTTGACTTTCTATGGTGATCTCGGCGCGAGTCGCTAACTTGTTTGCGCTGCAATTGTGTTGTTTACAGTATAGTAATTTGTCTCAGTATCGTTATTGTGATGGTATTGCTTTTTTTACCAGGTTTTCAATCCGGCTCAGCTTGGCTTTCAGCTGGCTTGATTGCATGTATTTGTTGGCAGTGAAATCGAAAACGGCGCGATAGCGAAATAGCTTGTTGTGTGAACTTTCATTTTTGATGACGATGATGACGTCTGTAATGAAAATTTCGATATGATCAATTTGCAACAATATCTGCATTGTGAGTACCTGGCCTGTGCGAAACCTACGGGGCACCTGGAAAGCAACGCCGGTTTTACTATAATCCAGCAGCCTGACTTGTTGCCATCTTGGGAAAAACTCACAGCCCCTCTTCACTTCGGTTTTTATTTGATAAACTGGCCGTCGCCCATAGATCCGTCGATCGCCTTCCAGTGCTTGGAAAGCGACCAATGGATTTCGTGCGTATTCGGGCAATGTTTTATCTAAATCCATTTTCTGGACACTCCATATCGGCAGTAAACGCTATGTTAGCATTTATCTGTTTTTAACCGTAAACCCTATTTTCCCAGCCAAGCGGATTAAGTTGCGCTTGGCCGGCCAATTATCAGGATGAGCCGGAGTGTGGCAGGGTGCACGTTTTCGTCTTCAGTCACTCCTTTGTATCAGTCAGTGCTATTGGCCTAACTAGTAATTGTGTTACAGTGTGACCTTCCATTTCGTGGAAAACGAAGGAATGGCCTGGTTTGTCGGTGCAGAGGTCTGGTCCGGGCATTCAGGTTTCGTCTCTATTGTGATCTGACGGAATTAAATTTTGACTAAATAAAGGACTATATTGTCATGCATCAAACTCTTTTCAACTCCGTTATCTTCTCTGTTTTGGTTGTTTTTTCCCTGTTGACCAGTCAATCATCGCTAGCCGAAGACGGTTACAAAGTGGTTGCCTCCAAAACTTTTTCAACACGACTGAAAACTCAACAACCTATTGATATTGGCCTGGAAGTCAATGGGGTCAGATTAAACTCGATTTTCTTTGACAAAGATAAAATGGAAGCGTTTCTGATTTTTCGAAATCGCACACCGGTAAAGGTGACCACCGAGGTTGGTGTCGCCTTGTTTGATAGCAGTGGTAAGCTGGTTGCAACGGGAATTGACGTGACTGGCTTTAGCTTTAGCGGAGATAGTGTCGGAGCCGGTGAGCAGAAAAATGTGAAGCTCGCTTTTGCCAGGTTTATCAACGACTACAGTGAAGCCCGCTCATTCCAGTTGGTGTTTACCATTGTGGAAGCGGATGCCAAGAAACGAAACTACCGATCTCATCGTAATGTAGACTAATTTGTGTTGCAGCATCGACCATTTGATCAAACCGAAGGCAACTAGACAAATACAACCAGGTAAGTACAGTTATGCTCGGTGTTTGTGGTAATCTGGCGATCAATCACCTCTGGCGGCTCGACCAATCGGTCGCCCTGATCGCTGCCACTTTCATTGTCGCCTTGCTTTCAGCGAATGCCTCCGCACTGATCACCTCTGATAAAAGCTCTACCACGTCAACGGGGCAAGTTGTCGAGTTATACGATTGGGTGGATGACTATCCGCTTGACCAGAAGCTGCAATTCCTGGAAGACCAGAAGGGAGAGCTGACAGCCCAAGATATATTGAGCGGCGCGCTCAATGATCGATTTGCCTCTCAGCAAGAAGGATCGCTCAATTTTGGTTATACCGACAGTACTATCTGGATTAAAGTCCCGGTTCATTACCGTGGTCAGGAACAAAATGCAAAGTTCTGGCTCGAGATCAACACTCCGCTGTTAGGCCATGCCACCCTGTTTATCAAAAACAAAGATAACATTGCAAATGAAAACAGCCTAACGGAAAAAAATGCTGGCTACGCCACCCCGTTGTCAGAACGCGATGTGTCCTACCCGACTCAGGTTTTTCGACTGACCTTGCAACCAAACCAGAAGGTCGAACTTCTGGTGCGAATATCCAGTCAGTTGTCGTTGCATATTCCTATGAGAATATACTCGACAAAAGGCATGACCGAGCAATTCAATAGGGTCACTTTACTCTATGCCCTGTGTTTGGGGGCTACCCTGATCATGGTCGCCTACAATATTTTCGTATTTATATCGGTACGGGAAAAAGCGTATTTTTATTATGTACTGTACATTCTGTTTTACTTGATCGCACTTCTGTCAGAACGGCTGCATGGGCTGCAACTATTGGGTTTTATTCCGGCGTTGTTGGAGCAAAGTTACTTACCCAGCTATATATGGATCACCTTCTTTTTCGCGTTTACCATGGCCAGGTACTTTCTCGGTGCCAAACAGGTAAGCGAAAACCTGGATTGGTTTATAAAAGTGTATGCCTGCAGTTGCCTGGCTTCTGCCGTCATCTCACTATTCGCCAATTTTGTCGTTGCGGTTCAATGGGCAGTGATAGGTACTCATATCAGCACCCTCGTGGTCTGCGCCTGTGGTTTGTTCGCCATTATCAAAAAGCTGCCTGGTAGTGGTACCTTTTTTATTGCCTGGCTGCTCAATTTTACTGGCCTGATGCTCTATGCTTTGGCGGTTACCGGAAAAATTCCGCTCAACCTGGTGACTTGGAATGCACCGCAATTTGGCATCATTTGCCAGGTGTTGTTGCTATCATTTGCATTGTCGAACCGAATCAAAACTGCCCAGAATAACGCTCTCAGAGCCAATGCATTGGCCATGAACCATCTCCAGAGGTATCAATCGCTATTCGACAATGCGGTGGAGGGGATTTTCCAGATTTCGCTGCAGCGCCGGTTTATCGATGTCAATCCTGCTATGGTAAAACTGCTCGGATACGAGTCACGCCAACATTTGATCGAAGATACACCGGATGCTCTGGCGGTCTGTTACAACGATCCTGAAATTGTTCAGAAGGTCATCGATCGGTTGGAAATGGGCAGCCCGATTGTCAATCTCGAAGCCGGGTACAGCACGCAAAGTGGCGAGAGGAGGTGGGCGACCTCTTCCCTTAGGGTAGTCAACCAGGACGGAGATACCGCTTGCCTGGAGGGTTCGCTTGTCGATATCACGGAAGAAAAAGAACAGATGGCGAAAGAAAGGCAGCATGATCGAGTTCAGCGAAAAATTGCCGAAGCTTCCGCCAATGCCAAGACTCAGTTTCTGGCCAATATGAGCCATGAAATCAGAACCCCATTGACAGCGATCATCGGGTACAGCGAATCCATGCTGGATGACACCATGAGTGAGAAAGAAAAGAAATTCTCGCTGAATACCGTGATCAGGTCAGGCAAGCATTTGTTAGAACTGATCAATGATATTCTCGATTACTCGAAAATTGATGCCAATAAATTGGAAGTCGAAATAGTTCCCGTTTCGATTATCGAAATCCTGGATGAAGCCAAAGACTACTTGCGTCCCCGGGCTCAGAAGAAAGGCCTGGAGTTTGTCGTGCAATACGAATTTCCTTTGCCAGAAAACATACTGACAGACCCAACCAGGCTGAAACAAATTCTGATAAACCTGTGTAGTAATGCAATTAAGTTTACTGACAGGGGCAGTATCCGGATCAATATCCGGTGCGATCGGGATGACGAAAAAATTTATATTCGAGTAGCGGATACCGGTATTGGTCTGAAGCCTGAACAGATGTCACGGTTGTTCAATCCGTTCGCTCAAGCCGCACCGTCGATCGCCAGAGAGTATGGTGGTACCGGATTAGGGCTGAATATATCGAAGCGACTTGCCGAGTTGCTGGGCGGCACCATCAGAGCAAGCAGCACATACGGTCAGGGCAGTGAATTCGAGGTATCGATTGCCACAGGGCCGTTGGCAGGGAACAGGTTCGTTCAGGATACGAACGAATTGAACGGAAATCAAGTCAGTATGCAGGTATTCAATGCGCCAAAGCTGAGAGGTGCGATATTGTATGCGGAAGACAATGAGGTTAACCGGAAGCTGGTGCAGCTATTGGTCGCAAAAACCGGTGCCAGCTTGACCACCGCCGTGAATGGCGCGGAAGCATTGAAAATTGCCTCCGATCAACCATTTGATCTGATTTTAATGGATATGCAAATGCCTGTGATGGACGGCAAGGATGCAACAGAAGCTATTCGTAAATCAGGCAATGCCACGCCGATCGTCGCACTTACCGCCAATATCATGACCGACGATATCCGCGAGTATAAAGCAGCAGGATGTAATGATTACTTGTCGAAACCGGTCGATAAGAAACGATTCTATGAAATCCTGTCGCGCTACTTGAAAACAGCGGAAGTGGAAGAAGCGGAAGTGGAAGAAGCGGAAGTGGAAGATAGTTTGCCTCGATTCTCAGGGGCGGTTCTGCTTGCGGAAGACAATCGCGACAACCAAATGCTGATAAACCGTTACCTGAAAAAAGTCGGTGTCAAAGTCGTGCTTGCTGAAAATGGCCGGGAGGCTGTTCAAAAGGCACTTCAGGAGCCCATTGATCTTATATTGATGGACAATTATATGCCGGAGATGGAAGGCCCGGAGGCTATAAAAATGCTGAGAAAAGCGGGCTTTCGCCGACCCATTTACTGCTTCACGGCCACAGATGCGAAAGATGACCTTGATGAATTGAAAGCCGCAGGCAGTGATGGCGTACTTAAAAAACCGGTGAATGGTTCGCGACTTTACGAAATTGTTGGCAGATATCTGAATCGAGCCGAATAGTGGCTGCTGGTTTACCGTTATTGTTGACGCTTCTCAGGTAGTTTGTCGGCGACAAATTGATACAAAAAGGCAGCGAATAAAATAATGGTCATTGGCAGAAGCAACGTATAGTAGCCGACTTTGGCGTAACAAAAGGCACCGATTACGGCGCCACCACAAAAACAATACCAAATGATGGCCTGAAACGCCAAGGTGGGTTTGTTAACCTCACGACCGGCAAGCCAATTACCAATACTTGCCCCCATATCCGAAGTTAGCCCGGTCAAGTGGGTGGTGCGGATAACGGCCCCACTGTAGGTGGCCACCATCGCATTTTGCAGGCCACACGCCATCGCGGCGGTCAGCTGACCGAGATAGTCATGATGTAGAAAGAGGAAAAGGCTGACGGCTAACAAGGCAGATTCGATAAACAGTGCCAGACCATAATGATTGCCGAGTTTGAGCGAGGCCTGCCCGACGACAAAACCACTGATCACTGCGCCAGCCAGAAATGCCAGCAATGAGCCGGTAACAAATAATAGATTCTGCCAGTTACCATCAGCGATGGCTACTGAAAACAGGGTGACATTTCCCGTCACATGAGAGATGGATAAATGAGTGAAGCCCATTAGCCCGGTGACGTTGACACAACCTGCACTGAAGGCAAGCACGCCACCACCGATAAGTATCCATCCAGGAAGCCTGTCAATCATTGGTGTCGGAGTTAGTTCGGTTATTGAATTGGTCGCTGGCCGGAATGCAGTGTAACACAATGATTATCTGTTTGCCGTGCAAAACCTGACGATATCGCTTGTGTGTAAACTGGAACGCTTATCAATTTGTCATTGAAATTTTTGATCGGCAACAGGGAGGGCAAGAGTACAGATTGTCTTGCCACTATCCCGTTTGACCGAATTGGAATACTATAAGGTAGGAATAGTAAGCGAGCAGATCCGCAATGGATACGACAGAATTGTCTCTGGTGTCATCGATACAACGAGTCAACGAAAAAAACCTGTTGGATCATAAAGCAATTAGTGGGAACTTTCTGTATATTTCGAGTCTGACTTTGAGGTTGCTTCTTTATCGGCCGGCTTCGGCTGATTTCCTGGCGAATGAATCAACCCAATCGACCTTAAATCTAACCAACAGCGATCTGAAGAAGGCAGTGACAGCCCATGCATGAAGAAGTACAGGATTACTACGGAAAAACACTCAATAACTCGGCGGACTTGCAAACCAACGCATGCTGTACCTCGGCGTCAGCCACTCCCCGACTGAAAAGCGTATTGTCAAAAATACATGATGAAGTGATGTCCCGCTACTATGGGTGTGGCCTGATAGCGCCAGACCAGCTAACCGGAGCGCACATTCTCGATCTAGGCAGTGGTGCCGGTCGTGATTGCTACGCGCTCAGTGCGCTTGTCGGAGAAACGGGTTCGGTCACTGGCGTCGATATGACGGCTGAACAACTGGCCGTGGCCAACCGCTATATTGCCTATCATCAGAAAGTTTTCGGCTTTAGCAAGCCGAATGTCCGCTTTGTCGAAGGGTATCTCGAAAAGCTCGATGAACTGGATCTGGCAAGCAGCCAGTTCGATATTATCGTATCCAACTGTGTACTGAATTTATGTATGGATAAACAAGCTGTATTCAATCACGCATGGCGTTTGCTAAAGCCCGGCGGAGAAATGTACTTTTCCGATGTTTATGCTGATCGACGTATCCCCGAGAGCCTGGCCAAAGATCCGGTTCTCTATGGCGAGTGCTTGTCTGGCGCATTGTACTGGAACGACTTTCTTGAAATTGCCAAAAAAGCCGGTTTTGCCGACCCCAGGTTGGTTGAAGATCGTCCGTTGATTATCGATAACCCGAAAATCGAAGAAAGACTGGGTAATATCAGTTTCTATTCGGCAACCTATCGGTTATTCAAGATTGCTCAGCTCGAGCCACAGTGCGAAGATTATGGCCAGGCGGTTCGTTACAAAGGTACCATGGAAGCCGCCCCTGATGCGTTTATTTTGGACAAACACCATATTATTGAAACCGGAAAGGTGTTCCCTGTGTGCGGTAATACCTACCGAATGTTACATGCTAGCCGATTTAAACAACACTTCGATTTTTACGGGGACTGGAATACACACTACGGGGTTTTCCAAGGCTGTGGTACTGACCTGCCCTTTGAGCAATCGGTATGGGTGAATTCAGGAGAGAGTGGCGGCTGTTGTTAAGGCTGGGTTTTTGGCGTTTCTGTGCAGGGTAATATTTTTCCATGAAGTTCCTAGTTAAACTTTTTCCTGAAATTACGATCAAGAGTAAACCGGTGCGCAGACAACAAGTGAACCGGTTACGTGACAACATAATGAAAATTCTGACTCAAGTGAATCCCGACATCAGGGTGCTGAGTCAGTGGGATCGAATCGATGTCGATATTGCCAGGGCGATGGCTTCACTGGCAGGCGCTGAAGCGAAAGCTTCTGAGTTTGTTGCACGTGTCGCCGAGATGCTTCAGCGTATTCCGGGCATCGCCAATATTATTCTCGTCGAACAGCATAAACTGGTTGATTTTGATCAGGTCGCCAGGCTGGCTATCGAGAACTACGCCGAAGAGGTTGCCGGCAAATCTTTTGTGGTTCGTGTTCGCCGAACCGGCAAGCATAGTTTCACTTCCACTCAGATGGAGCAGTATGTGGGTGGTGGTCTGTTGCAGCATACCGGCGCCGCTCGTGTCGATTTGAACCACCCTGATGTGACGATCAAAATTGAAGTGCGGGACGATGACCTGTTTATGGTTAAAAAAAGGTATGAAGGACTCGGTGGTTTCCCGATCGGATCGCAAGAGCCGGTATTAGCGTTGATTTCAGGTGGTTTTGATTCGGTCGCGGCCAGTTACCTGACCATGAAACGGGGTTTGAAAACCCATTTTTGTTTTTTTAATTTGGGTGGTGCCGCTCATGAAATTGCTGTCAAACAGGTTGCACTGTATTTGTGGCAGCGCTATGGCGCATCTCATCGGGTTAAATTTGTCTCAGTTCCGTTCGAAGCGGTGGTGTCGGAAATTCTTACTTCGATCCATCATTCTCAAATGGGGGTGGTGCTAAAGCGCCTGATGTTGAGAGCGGCAGCTGAGGTGGCGAAAGAGTTGCAGTTGTATGCGCTGGTGACTGGAGAGAGTGTCGCCCAAGTATCCAGCCAGACCCTGCCCAATCTGTCGGTGATCGATCGGGTGACCGATACCTTGGTATTGCGTCCTCTGATTACCATGCATAAGCAGGATATTATTCGGCTTTGCGCTGATATCGGGGCGGAGGAGTTTGCGGCTAACATGCCGGAATACTGTGGTGTGATCTCTGATCGGCCCACGACAAGAGCCAAGCTGGCCAAGGTGCTGGCTGAAGAAGAGAAATTTGATTTTTCGGTGCTGGATAAAGCCTTGGCAGAACGAAAAACTGTCAATGTGGATGAAGTGATGGACTCGACAGTCGCCGCCGGAGTGGTTGAGGTGGTCACCACTCCCAGTGTCGAGGATGTTATTGTGGATATCCGCCATCCGGATGAACGACAGAAATCCCCGCTGAGTCTGATCAATAACCAGATTATTGCGTTACCGTTTTACGAGCTGATGACCAAGGCTGCTGAATTCGACCCGGATAAACGCTACTTACTCTACTGCAAAAAAGGCACGATGAGTCAGTTGCATGCCAGGCATCTGAACAGTATGGGGCGAAATAATGTCCTGGTTTATCAAGAACGCTAGGGGCTGTGCTGATGAACTTTGATATAGCTCCCATCTATAAAGCCGCATTCTAAATCCGGCTCGACCACCAGAAAATCAACTACCTTTACCCAAATTCCTATGGCAGACCATGAGTTAACTCTTTGTAAACTAAAATTCCAATGACCGAAGTATTCAGGCAAATCCGGTACGCAAGGGATACAGCATTCCTTCCACTGTGGTTCGAAGATTGCGCCTGTTATAGACACCAAATTCAGCAAGATTAACCTTAGCTTCGTTTGGCGGATGTGTTAGAGGTTTCCAGTGATTATTTACTGGAAGGGGCCACCGATGATGCCGCAAAAGCCCGCATTATGGCAAGGAGTAAAACCGCTCAATGGAAATTGTATGATCAGAACCCGCCGAATGGAATTTAGGTGATATTTACGAGTATATTGCCAGGGATGTCCCACTCTATGCCGAGCAATTTGTTGATCAGGTTCTCGTACAACCACACTGGCGTGGCCACGATGAATTCATCGAACAACACGTCGCTCAAAGCGCAAACCATGATGAAACAAACTGACCTTAAAACCCATTGGACGCCAGAAGAGGCCCATTTCATTCTTGGTTTTCTCGATGAATTGCGGAACCATATCTGGAAATCCTATGGCTGCTTTACCATTAACCGTGAGAATCTCCGTTTGCTTGTTAGCACTAAGACGTTTGATGTGTTCAGCCGGCTCTTGGTTGAATTCAGTTACTGAAGGTCTTTACTGTTTGGTATAAAAACGACCTGTAACAGAGAATAATAGGATTATTCTCTGTTTAATCTGTTTTACGTTTTTCAGCAAATCAATAACATAATTTGTTATTGCCATCCGGATTAGGATGAATTCTTACGCGAACCCTGCCAATCAATTATTGTTAACAAAGAGCGCTATCAGTTTATTGGCGCCTTCAACACAAGCATCACGCATATCGTCAAGATAGGGTTGGCTTTGTCGATCGCCAATAAATACGAATTCATAGCCAGTATCGTCATTGCTGTAATACACGCCAAATCCGCCTGCCAATGTGGGAACAAAAATAACTCTTATGATGGGGGATCGATTACCTAACGAAGAGGTGGACACAAAATCACCACCTGTCAGTGCCTTATATCCAGGGCTGGTAAAAAAGGCGTCAATACAGTCTTTGTCGTCATCTGGCTGAATCATCGCTTGCAGCCCGGACAGGTGACGATCATAGGCTTGCCCGGATTTACAGGCGATGACGCGAACTCTATGTTCGGCGAATGCGGCATCTAATAGTTCTTTGTTGGCTTCGTCTTTTAACAGTGCCCGACAAAGTGCAATGGCCTGACTGCTATTTGGCCTCATCGCTTCTGTGCGGCCTGCCTTGAAGTGACTGGTATCGACAGCCTCGTAGGTCATACGAACCTGATCGAACACTTTGAGTTGGGCGTACATGAGAGAAAACTGGATGATGGCATCATGACTGACTTTGCCAGTAATGGCACTATTATCGACAAGGCATTGAACCAACTGGAATTGACTGGCCTGGTCGGTAACGGCTTCGATATCTCGTTGAATGCGGGTCGAAGTGGTTTGGTCGCATTGCCAGTCCAATGGTGTAATGGTGGGTTGTCCTGTGGCTTGATCATTTGGTTCAAGCTGGAATGCCCGGGTGAACATAATACTCAACGCTCCGCCGTCGATTTCAGTGTGTTCGAAATGTAGGCAGGTAAAGTTGGAATCCAGATCTACCTGGTAGGTAAAGGGTTTATATTGCCAGGCAAAGCCGGGCATAAAGCTTTGTTCGCGCACTTGGTCGAATTCTTCTTTATTGGAATGGTAGAGCGAAAAACAAAACAGACTGTCGCGCAATGCCTCGTAAATACGCTGGTTATGGGGAATGTTACATAGCGTTCTGAGATAGGCTCCGGTTTTTTCGCTGCCCAGTGCGCTAAGCGCCATAAAATTGAAAGCTGGCTGTTCATATTGACCGTCGACAATGCTTTGTAGCGCATCTGTCAGGGTTTTGACCGAAAAGACGTTGCCGTTATCATCAGTTACCTGCAATGTAAAATGGTGCTCCTGCCAGATAACATTGATAATACGGTTGGCGGTTTGCGGTGCTGCAAAATGGTAGCGATCGCCATCTGCCAGTGGTTCCCGCATCGCACCGGAGAATACGCGCCAGCTATGCATGGAGATGGGCTGACCCCTTGCATCAACGGGCTGTTCAATATCGCCATTCAGGTAATCGATATGAACGCGTGCAATACGATGAATTAATGATGCTGCGCGCTGTATGCCCTGGTCATTTGACCGGTAGTCGAATTGCATACCGGGGTTACTGCATAGTGCCAATGGCCGGATATCCTGTAAATAAGCGGCTAATTTAATATCCGTCATCCAGCTTAGGTCTTTTTTATCCTGCTGTTGCGCATAGCTGAGTAAACGCTGTTGCAGTACCTCGCCACAATGGCTTTCAAATTGGGCGGCGGCGGCTTTGGTCTGGTCGATCTCATCTTCTGTAAGAAAGGGCAATACACTGGTGATAAAGCGTTCCAATGTTTGGCCAAGTGGTGGAATGGGAAGCAGCTCCATAGTATATCCTCATTTTTTATTGGGCGAGTGTATCAGACGACGTCGCTGGTTTGCTAAAACGGCACACAGTTATGGCAAGGGTGCTGTTGTGGCGACGCCGTGAATAGCTTGTTATTGTGCTATCAGTCATTTTGATTTTCCAGCCAGTCGGCAAGTTCTTGTGCAGACGGATACGAGAAAATGCAGGCCAACGTCAGTTGTGCGCTGTATGCTTTGATGGCTCGGCGGAGTTTGAGCAGGATTTGGCTCGCCAGCAAGCTATCGCCACCGGCGGCGAAGAAATTATCATCGGGCGATAAATCCGGCACACCCAGTACCTCGCGGTAAATATCGCTAATGCGCGATAGTAGAGACGGGCTGTTCGCTGTGTTGGCCGATGTTTCTCCTTTGTTGTCTGCGTTATCGGTTGCGTCGTTTTCTGTGTTCTCTGTACCCTGGTGCAGCCATTGCTCGACTCTGGGCTGGAGCATGCGCGTTGAGACCAGTATTTGCTGTGGTTCCGGTAAAGACACAATCCGTTCGATGGTTTCTATGCCGTCAGAGGCAGACATCGCAAAGCGGGCAACGGTTTGTTCGTAAGCGCCGACTTGTTCTTTATCGTAGTCGAAATCCCAATCATCCCAATTGACACCGTACCAGCGGATACCGTGTCGCCACGGATTGACCTGGACAAAGGTGTCCATAAAGCGGTTGGCGGCGGTATAGGCTGTCATACCGTAGCCACCGAGAATCGCGGCCAGTGATGAAAACAACATGACAAAATCAGGTTTTATTTCATGTGATTTGACGTATTCACCCAATACTTGCTCCAGATGGAGCAAGGCATCGATTTTTGGCTGAAATTCCTGTTTGGAAATTGCCTCCGTCATCTCAGGCAAGTAGCGAAGATCGGCCAGACCAGCCAGATGGAAAACTCCATGCAGCGCGCCAAATCGGGATACAGCGGTATCGACCAGGGTTCGTACCGCATCTGCATTATCCAGTTGGCTTGTCACGACCGTGACTTGGGCGCCGGCGCGTTCGATTTCGCGCAATCGTTCGATTGCCGCAACCACACGCGGATTGGCCGTCGGCTGATCGGGATAATCCAGCCATTGCTCTTGATCGGGAAAATCCATGGTTGTCGACACGACCAGGCGGGCTTGGATGCTGGCCAGTTTTTGGCACAGCTTACCGCCTATTCGACCCAGGCCGCCGGTAATCAGGTAGCTGCCGCCTTCGCGTAGACCACTGGCAGAGGCTGAAACCGGCACAATCGGGAAGGGTTCATGACGTTCTATCCAGCGTCGGTTGCCTCGCAACGCGACAAATGGTTCCACATCCGGCACCGCAACGGTGATTTCATTGAGCAAGCGTCGTCGGGTTGCCTGGTCTTCCAGGTCTTCTGGCTGGATATCGATGATACGGCAGGCAATTTGTGGGCATTCCTGGGGCAAGACAATCGCCGATCCCAACAGGGTTGATTTTATTGGTGCGACTGGCTCTGCCTCTATCTGAAAAGTTTGGTCAGTCACCAGCCAAAGCTGTAAAGGATCGAGACAGCCTTGGGTTGCAAGACCTTTCGCCAAAGCCAGTGCCGGATAATATGTGTTGGCCAGTGTTGGTGTGTCGCTCATTGGTTCATCGGTCAAACTGCACAGATAAAGGACACGGTTGGGGTAGTTGCCGGTTTCTGCGAGGGCATTGAACAAATCGGTGTAGGCTTGTGCGTCATCGATCTTGAATTCAGCCGCGTTAACAGCCGTCACCTTGGCCCCTGTCCGTTGCAGAGACTGGATAACAACCTGGCCGAATTGTGCGACCCGTGCAGAAACGTCGCTGGCAAAAACCAGCCAGCGTTGTGCGCTTGGATCGGGGTTGACGGCCGGGAAGGCGGTACGTGACCACGACGGAATAAAGCCGCGCTCGGTCAGGTCGGCAATGATGGCATGGTCAGCCGTTTGTGCCTTGGCTGTGTTACCTTCGGCCGCCGCCAGCGCACCTTGATCCAGCCAACAGCGCTGGGGTTCAAAGGCATAGCCCGGCAGCCCGATCCGGCGACCGGATGGATTGCCGCGATAAGCCGCCCAGTCAAGGGCCTGACCGGCCGCCCATAGTTGTCCGATCGCCCTGTCCAAAGCTATGCTATCGGTAATGTTGGTGTCTTTCGGGTGACGCGAGCAGGCAACGACCAGAGGTCTTTCTTGTGCCTCTATCTGGGTGGTAAAGGTGCGTAGCAACTGGCTCAATATGGTATGCGCTCCGACTTCCAGGATGACACTGGGATACCCTTGTAACACTGTGGCCAGGTTGTCGGCAAAGCGTACCGTGGCACACATATGTCGCGCCCAGTAGTGATCATCGAATACCTGCTGCTGAGTTAACCAGGTTCCGGTGACATTGGACATCACAGCCATTGCGGGCGCATGTCGTTTGAGCGGCTTGACGGCATCGACCAGTGCCTGCGAGGCTTCCTGCATCATGGCCGAATGAAATGCCTGACGCACATTGACTGGTTGAGCCGCAATGCCATCCGCCTTTAACGCGCGGCTGAGTGCGTCTATCGCATCGACCGGCCCGGAAAACACCATACGCTTGGGCGCATTGATCACGCCAAGCGAAACCGTCGGGTAGTCTTGTAACCAGGCTCGAGCTTCGTTTTCAGTTAGTGTTGCCGATAACATGCGGCCTTGCCCGGCTTTTTCCATCGCCCGTCCCCGGGCGACAATCAGCTTTAACGTATCCGGCAAACTGAAAATACCGGCGATGTAGGCTGCCGTATATTCGCCGATACTGTGCCCGACCAGCGCATCGGGTTGAATGCCCCAGTCGATTAGCGTTCGGGCCATTGCAATTTGGTGACTGACGATGGCAGGCTGTGTGTAATAGGCGTAGGCAAAGGCTTGATCGGCCTCCTGACTGTCAGTCGGGGCGAATAGCAAATGACGTAAATCGACACCCAGTTCGGGCAGCAGCCAATCGCAGCATTCATCAAAATAGTGTTTGAATACCGGCTCGGTTTGATAGAGGTCGAAGCCCATTCGATGGTATTGGGAACCCTGCCCTGGGAATAAAAAGACTGTTTTATTGGCGGAGGCCGCTTGTTTTGCCGTCACTATATGAACCGGCTCTGGCTTGGCGGGCGCCTGTAAACTGGCAACTGCTGATTCCAGGTCGCTACAAGCCACCGCCGAGCGATAATCGAACTGACAACGCCCTGTCTGCAGGGTAAATTCGACATCGCGCAAATCCAGCTCGGGGTGTTTTTCCAGATAATTTGCCAAGGCTGTGCGGTTGCGCTGCACGGCCTCGGGTGTCTTGCCGCTGAGCAGTAGTAAGTGATGGCCTCGGTCAGCCGATTTGTTTGCCTGTGCAGGCTCGGTTGTCGGCGCCTGTTGTAAAACAAAATGATTGTTGGTGCCGCCGATACCCAGGCAGGATACGCCCGCGCATCTTGGCGTATCTGCCGGTGTCTGCCAGGGAATCGTCTTGGTGTTGATATAGAATGGGCTGGATTCAATGGCCATCACCGGATTCGGAGTATCATAGTGAATGGTTGCCGGAATTTCGCGGTGGTGCAAGCTCAGCGCGACTTTGATCAAGCTCGCCATACCGGCAGCGATATTGCTATGACCGATATTGGGTTTGACCGACCCGAGAGCACAGTAATTGGTGCGTTGTGAATATTGTCGAAAGACCTCGGTCAATGCGGTGGTCTCGATCGGATCACCGACCAGAGTTCCGGTACCGTGGGCTTCGACAAAGGAAATGTCGTCAGCCGAGACCGCAGCGGCTTGCAATGCCTGATTGACGACTGTTTTTTGACCATTGACACTAGGCGCGGAGTAACCGGCTTTTTCGTTGCCATCGTTATTGGTGGCATACCCTTTGATAACGGCATAGATGGTGTCCTTCGCCGCGATCGCATCACGCAATCGTTTCAATACCACAACGCCGACACCGTCGCCAAGAATCGTGCCGCTGGCTTTGGCATCAAAAGTACGCACCTTGCCGTCTTTGGAGTTGATATGCCCTTCAACATATTGATAGCCCGCCTGCGGGAAGGTAATACTGGCTGCGCCCGCCAGGGCAAGATCACAATGATGGCCCTGCAACGACTGGCAGGCACTGGCTACCACCGACAATGCGGTCGAGCACGAGCTTTGCACGGCAATACTCGGGCCTTGCAGATTCAGCAAATAAGAGACTCGGGTAGTGATGTAGTCTTTGTCGTTGCCCGTTTCAGTTAGGTGATAGTCCATCGGATCGGTAGCATCCATAAAGCCGCCGCCGGCTAAATGATGTAATAGATAAAGCGGTGAATAACAGCCGCCAAAGACCCCGGTGCGCGTTCCTTGTTGATCGGGCACATAACCGGCGTGCTCCAGTGCGTGCCAACAGGTTTCCAGGAACAGTCGTTGCTGGGGGTCCATCAAGCTGGCTTCCTTTTGGCTGAGCTGCCAGAACTGCGGATCGAATAAATCGACATTATCCAGAAGCGCTCCGACTCGACGATAGTTTTCGTCGCTGTAAACTGATTTCGGCACACCGTTTTTATCCAGCTCTTGAGTGCTTATTTCTCTGATTGAACAGATACCCGAGCGAATATTGAACCAAAAATCATCGACGTTATCTGCGCCGGGGAAGCGACCGGCCAGGCCGATAATGGCGATCTCGTCAAAACCGTCCCGGTTATCTGTCTGATAGGTTCCTGGTGTCGGTATCTGCCTGTCAGTTTTTTCGTTATCGTTACGGGCATCGATTCGCGCTGCCAGTGTTTCTATGGTTGGATTGTCAAAAATATCGACAACAGATACTTCTTTACCCAGTTGCTCCGACAACGCACGACAAACCTGTATCGCCAATAGTGAATGGCCACCCAGATCAAAGAAGTTGTCCGTACTTGCAGCGGGGCGAATACCCAGGGCCGTTTCCCAGGCAGCGAAGATAATTTGTTCGGTTTCGCTGATTGCGCTGACTGGTGTGTCATCTATCGGTTGAATTCTTGTCTCCGGTTTCGGCAGTTGTTTACGGTTCAGCTTGCCTGTCCCCGGATTCAGCGGCAGCTCGTCGAGGATTGTCAGGTAAGCGGGTACTGCGTAATGCGGCAGATTGTCTTTCAGGTGTTGCCGCAGTGAACGCTGCAGTTCGTCGTCTGGCAACAGGCCATTGCCAACAATGTAGGCCACCAGCGCTTCGGGTTGCCCCGTTTCTTCGTCATCTTTACTGACAACGACCGAGGAATCGACTGCCTGATGCGCGTTGATTGTCGCTTCAATCGCACCGGGCACAACACTGTAACCGCGCAGTTTAATCATAAACTCGATGCGACCGGTTACTTCCAACTCACCGTTGGGTAAAACACGCCCTAAATCACCTGTCCGGAAAATCAGCGATCCATCGTTACGCAGCGGGTCGGCAATAAAACGTTCCGCAGTTTTTTCAGGCGCCTGCCAATAGCCGTGCGCGAGTGAATCACCGCCAACATATATTTCAGCGACAACTCCCTGAGGCGCCGGAGTCAGTCGTTCATCCAGCAAATAAATTCGCACATTCGACATGGGCAGCCCCAACGGGGCAAATCGCGGTGAATAATCGGTATTTAAGCGGGTCAGATCGTGGGTACAGACATCGTGAGTTTCAGAAATGCTGTAGTCATTTAGCAGTTTGGTATTGGGCAGGCGAGCAAAGAAGCGTTGGCACAGTGCCGTTGGCACCACTTCCCCATTGAGCCAGACAATGGCGAGTTTAGCTAGGCGTCGGTGCAACGACATATCGGTAGTATTGAGAATCTGCTCCAATAACGATGGGGTAAACAGGACGCGGGTAATTGCGTTGGTTTCGAGAAAATCCACCAGTTTCCACGGATCGTAAATGACATCATCGGGAATGACATAAGCGGGTACGCCTTGCAATAATGGCCGAATCACTTCCCAGACAAAAAACACGTTAGCCGCTTCTCTGTCGCCTGGCCGATAGGGGTAGTGCAGATAGCGCCAGTAGTAGGAATTTACGGCACCACGATGTGGACAGACAATGCCTTTGGGTTCGCCTGTGGTACCGGATGTCATAACGCAATAAGCCAGATTGTCGGGCTCAGGCAGTGTTTTGCCGGCATTCAGTGCCGGTAAGTCTTGCGCCAGTAAAGACGCAAGCCAGCCATCATCCAGCGACAGCGTGCGGGTCTCGGATTGCCAGTCGTCGGGTAATAAATCCCGATAGGCTTGGGTGGTCAGGACGCTGACGGGGGCGGTTTTGTCCAGTACTTTTTGCAGCATCGCCCTGGGATAGGCCACCTCCAGTGGCATATAGGCACCCCCAGCCTTTAGTATCGCCAAATAAGCGATAACATACTCAACCGAACTTGCCATAAAAATACTGACGATACTATCGACAACCACGCCTCGGCGTTGCAGTTCACGCGCCAGCACATCGGTTTGCTCATCGAGTTCGGCAAAGGTCAGCGATTGCTGAATATCGACGATCGCGATGCGTTGCGGGTATTGCTCGGCTTGCTCGTGAAACAATTCGTGTAGACATTTTTCTGGATAAGCATGCGTTTCACCTTCCAGGATCGAAGGGGGCAGGTTGTGTAAATCCTCTGCCAGTTCAGTGACGATATCGCTCAGTACCTGCTGCTGTGCCGATAGGGTATAGAAATGATCACCATCGTAGCCGCGCAGGGTAAAGTTTGCGTTGGTGTATTTTGCCCATTGCCGCATAGCGTTTTGATCGACCAGGGTATCTGCGGTGCCGAGCAGTGCCGTCAAAGGCATTGTCAAGGTTGCGCCGGGCTGGTAAACATAGGTTTCTGAAAGCTCAAAGTCCGCTCTCAGTGCCGGTAAAATAAACTGCACCAGCTCGGTGTTTTGCAACGCGTCGTCAGGCACCAGCCCCAGCTCACCGATTTTGCCGAGTAATGCCTGATCGGGTAATCGATACATGGGTTGGTCGGTATGGGAGTTTTCCGGTGTTTCGTGGGCCGATACCATTACCCGCATCGGCGGCATCAGCCCTGCCGCCTGGATACGACAAGCTATTTCATAAGCGATCAACGCACCAACGCTGTGACCAAATAGCGCGTAGGGCTTGTTGAGGTAGGGCTTGAGGGCTTCGGTGATCGCATCGGCCAGCTGGGTCATCGAACGAATGGCCGGTTCGGCATGACGACTGCCGCGCCCCGGAAAATTCAATGCCAAAACTTCGATATGTTTCGGCAATTGCTCCGCCCATACCTTGTAACTCTGTGGCCCGCCGCCGCCGTGAGGGATGCAAATCAAGCGTACAACAGCATTGGGACGTGGGGCGTAACAAGTTACCCAAGGTGATACGGTATAGTTTATCGACACGGCTTGCCTGTCTCCTTATTGCGCAAAACGGCAAAAAATAAATAGTAATTGAGTGGTATTGCGCTCTGTAATAGTTAATGACTCACACTGTTCGCCAGCCATACTGACTGTCGACGAAACAAACGATCCATTGCGCTAGATTGAAGTACGGTAGACTAAAATATAGCTCGACGTTTGTCGCCATAATTGGTTTGCCAAATCGAGTAGCTTGCATGAGTTGATCCGCTAGAGCGATGCCTGGTCACTTCAGCACCCGTTTTAACAATGATCCGGCCAGCAAGCAACGCATTTATATCGAGAAAGTGTCCAGAATATGTCCAACTAATCCTTCTGTGACGGTTCCTGGGCTATTGGGCGGGTAAGCGTACATCGCTTATGGTGAAAATCTGAGATGATTTAGGGAAAAACAAAATATCCTGCAAATAAAGCCGACGACATCCGGCTCGGTTCTCTGCTAAGACCGAACCTGGCCAGGCTATGAGGAAACGCTCTTGACAAAACCCGAATTGCAGCCCTTCAGACGAGCAGCTCTTCAGAAAAGAGATGGCAGTTGCCACGAGATAGTGGTCGTCTTTAAGCCTTGACTCAGCGCTGTACCGCAAATCCCACCAGTTTCCGATGCGTCAACTATCCCGGGGATTGATATCGTTAACGTTACCAACAACCTTACCATCTTTTTTCATGTCACCCTCTCCCGCAGTTTTGGTGTTTCAAGCTTAACGCCTTAGGGGGCAGATTTCCACCATAATACTGTTTTTGTGTTCAGTGTTTTATCGTGGCTCTAAATGTGCCAATATGGCGAACGTATTTGAATTACAGAAGCCCGGTTCTTTAGCGCATGAGATGAGTGGTTGAGCAGAAGTAGCTTGACTGCCGGGTACAAATTTTGTTGATCACTTCATTGATTTTTGATTGCTATGTCGTTTAGTTCAGTATGGTATCAATCCAGGAGGAGTTTCAATATGTCCACTCACCACCTACTCGAATGTCTTAGAGCGGGTTATTCACGTTTTGATGTTTCATTGAAGCCGACTTCCGTTACTCTAGTTACGCAAATCGGCTTTTTTGTTCGTAGCGCGGAAAGGAAATGATTCGTTTCCGATAATTCAAACATTTAACCAAGAGATAGAAAATTGAAAAACAATAATAAAATGTACTGGACAGGTTTATCTCCTGACGAGGCCAGAAAAGCTCTCGTAAACAAGGACAAATCCATGCGAGACAAGCGCATGAACCTGAAGGAGGCGGTAGATCAGTTTATCAAGGATGGTGATAACATAGGAATTGGTGGTTTTGTAAACAATCGCGAGCCTATTTCCATCACTCATGAAATGATACGTCATGGCTTTAAAGATATTACGCTGTCCTGGCAGTCGGCAGGGCTTGGTCCCGAATATCTGGCAGCAGGAATGGTTGTCGCACCAGATCATTTTTCTTTAAAACGAGTTGAATTTGCGTACTGGGCCCATGAATCTTTTGGCATTTCCCAGGCGTTCCGTTATCTCGCGGAACGAGGTCTGATTGAAATAGAAGACTGGTCAAACTTCAATATGTCCGCCCGCTTCAAGGCCGGGGCGATAGGCTTACCTTTTATTCCCACTCGCAGTCCACTTGTAGGAGATATTCCGCGAAGCTGCCGGACAAAAATCATTGATTGCCCGTTTACCGGACGACCCGTAGCCCTGCTTCCAGCAAGCAACCCTGATGTTGCGATCATACACGTCCAGGCTGCCGATAAATATGGAAATTGCGTTATCCGCGGTTCCGAATGTACCTGCCCGGAAATCTCGATGGCAGCAAACAGAACGATTATCACCTGTGAACAGCTCGTTTCTCACGAGCTCATTACTCGCTTACCAAGAGACATCGCGATCCCTTTTCTCGGCGTTGATGCAGTGGTCGAAGTGCCATACGGGGCCTACCCGGGCGCTTGTCGTCGTCACTACTACTTCAATGGCGATCATATCGAAGAGTTTTATGGGGCTGCGAGAACGGCGACTAAAACTGGATCCGTTGATGCGCTCAAAGCCTACTATGACAAATATATCTTCGGTGTAGAGGACTTCGAGGGGTTTCTTTCTCAAATTCCATTAGCAAAGGTACTGGCAGACAAAAAAGCAGAAACTAGCAATTGTGAACGTTTCGCCTGAGATGGCGTTCTACTCATATAAATAAAACGATAAGAGGATATATATATGGATGTTTCGACTGACTACACCCCTCAGGAAATCATTGTTTTGGCTGGTGCCAAAGTACTGGAAGATAAAAAAGTTGTTTTCGTCGGCACCGGCTTGCCCATGGTTGCCTCGCTGCTCGCCAAACTCACCCATGCACCCAATCTCATTCTTGTTTTCGAAGCAGGTGCGGTGGGTCCGCCGCTAGAGGTAGGCTTGCCAATTTCTGTCGGAGACTCAAAGACATGCGCCCGCGCTTCTTATATCAAAGGCTTGAATGGTGCTTTTGAAATGACACAGCGAGGCTTTGCTGATTTTGGTTTTATTGGTGGAGCAGAAATCGATATGTATGGAAATATCAATTCGACAATGATGGGTGATTTTCCAGCTGGTTATCAAAAACCAGTAGTGCGTCTCCCTGGTTCAGGTGGTGCCAGTGATATGGCCGCATCTTGCGAACGAACTATTCTGATTCTTCCCCATGAAAAGCGTAAATTCAGTGAAAAACTGCAATATTTCACCAGTCCAGGCTATATTGACGGCAGCAAGGACGCACGTTGGAAGGCAGGTCTCCAAGGTAAAGGTCCGTATAGAGTCATCACCACCAAAGGAGTCTTCGATTTTGCGGAAGAAAGCAAAAGAATGCGTCTCATTCAAGTCTTCCCTGGTGAAACAAAAGAATCCATCCAGAACGAAACTGGTTTTGAATTGCTCTTTGCCGATAATGTCATAGAATTCGCGCCACCAAAAGTGGCAGAAATCCGGCTCATTCGAGAAAAGATTGATCCCGGCCAGGCATTTATCAAATGGAGCTGACATTTTTTAGTGCTGCTGAGTGCCTCAATTTCTGTCAAGAAACGTCATTGCCTGCGCTCTGTTTCTCCAGCAAGTGCCATGGTCTAAAGGTAACTGGATTTACGTCAATAAATACGTGCATGGCCAGCAGAGTACTTTCTCTCGGTGCCGAAATTGTCGAAAGGGTGGGGAGGTAGGTAACGATGGAAGTACCAAGCAAATATCGATTCTGTGTCATAGGTTCGATACGTTCCGATTGTGAAGAAAAAGAGAATGTGCGGGAGTAGTAAAAAATTGCTTGATTCACCGTCAGGCTAAAATTGAATCAATAATGCGTATAATAATTGGAGGAAGCAGATATGAATCCCTGGTTATTTCCGTGGTGGGGGGTGTTTAATGGCCCATTAAGTGGTGATGTGATTCAAGATGTTTTTCCTGGTACCACTTGGCTGTCACCGCAGTTTGAGTTTAACTTCGCCGGTAACCGCAAGATAGAGGCAGAAGTTGTCGCAGATGTTGCCAGTTTCGGTAAGCAAATCGGCATTCTGACGGACGCGGTGATGGAACTTGCTGATGGTGACAGCGGTGCAGCTGTCGATAGATTGAAGAGGCTGGCAAGTCAAATCGAGAAGGTCAAGAACCAGCATAAAGATAGGCTCGAGCGGAGACTAAAAACAGAGCTGGAGCAACTGAAGCGGCAAGATCCGGAAGCATTGGAAAGGTTGCTAGATATATACCGATAAGGTTATTAGCTGCTTTTGATAATTCAGCGGGTTGTCGCTTAAATTGAACAGGGTTATGTATCATTTTCGCTTGTGATGGCGACGATGCCGAGTCAAGGAGTATTTATGAAAAGTCGGGTGTCCAGTTTTTTATTTGCAATATTTATTAGTTTATTTTGTTCGTTTTGCTTAGCTTCCTCTAAACAAAGCAATCTGGACAAGCTTATTCTTTTATCCGGTTTGCCCAAGCAGACCAACGAGTTTCCAGAGTTAGTGAAATCCAGTTTCAAGCAAGGTGTTCAGCAAGGTGGTTCGATACCTGAAGATGAAATGTCATTGTTGCTCGATAGTATTGATAAGGCGATCTTGCCATCAGTTATCTTAAATGAAGTTCAGCTATCCCTTGAAAAATCTCTGAGCAATAGAGATATTGAAACCTTGTTGCAATGGTATGAATCTGACATCGGCGAAAGAATTACCAAAGCGGAAGAAAAAGCATCAACGCCTCAGGCCTATCAGGATATGATCCATAGTGCTCAACAATTGTTGGCGAATACCAAGCGCGTCGAAGTGGCAAAACGATTAGATAATCTTCTTGGTACTACAGACATGACAATGGAAATACAAAAATTTAGTAGTATTGCTGTTTACTCTGCAATTATGACCACGCTGACTCCTGATCAAGAACTTGATTTAGCTACGTATAAAGCGCAGATGGCGAAAATAGAACCTCAAATGAGAGCAAGCATACAGCAGTTTGTGATTGTGTCATTTGTATATTCTTACCGGTCTATAGATGATGGCAGCTTGGCTCGATATGAGCAGTTTTTAAATCGTCCAGTAACGAAGAAATTTAACAGTTCTGTAGTTGCGGGTTTGATGAGTGGCCTTAAAAAGGTTTTGGCTAACTGGGCTGACGATATCGCTGCATTTTTGAAAGACAAAGTTACCAGGCAAAGCCTGTCGGGCGCGTAAATGTGCCGCTGGTCGGGGCATGGCAAACTCGTTGTTGTTTGTGTGGGCACTACAATATTGCGCGTTTGGATGATTCTAAAGAAACAACCTTCAGGCAGTTGGCCATTGATGGTGAACAGAAGTACCTAAAGCCTTTGAACTCCCAATACCCAGCAATGCCGATCAACGGCAATTGCACCATCGTTGGTGTAGTTCGACAAGCTATCATCGATTTTTGGTGGCGAAGGAATTTGTGGTTTAGCCACAGTTGTTCACTAGCTGAAGAAGCGACGATTGCAAACAGCTGCAACTGGGCATTGGCGTACGCTGAGAGTAAATGGTAACCGATTAGACCAGGGCAATCGGGCTTAAATCATCCCAATAATTTTAAGCAGGTATTTATTATCCCAGCCTGCCTTCATTCGTTTCGTTTTTACACCAACCTTGGCT
>PDWJ01000667.1_pt1 | contig 48397 bp, 51 predicted proteins | sample 1430881 | NCBI WGS metagenome assembly PDWJ01 (sample SAMN01162460, study PRJNA174530) | Oral metagenome, whole genome shotgun sequencing project. | biome: Marine environment; feature: Marine mammal; material: Swab sample of the gingival sulcus; isolation source: swab sample of gingival sulcus...
TTGTCTGATTTAGATTTAATGCTTAATCCCTTTTCAAACAGGGCAACATTCAAACCATCGGGTAAAGAGGAATTAGAAGCACGAGCAGAGCTTAATCCCTTTTCAAACAGGGCAACATTCAAACCTTGTCAAGTAGACGACGCTAATTAAAGCGAAGTGAGCTTAATCCCTTTTCAAACAGGGCAACATTCAAACCAAGGAAATTTGGAACATGCGAGATACTGTCCCAGCTTAATCCCTTTTCAAACAGGGCAACATTCAAACCTTTAATAACAAATCTTCGACATGATAAAATAGCTTAATCCCTTTTCAAACAGGGCAACATTCAAACCCTAAGGGGATTAAAATATGAAGTTTGTTAGGTAGCTTAATCCCTTTTCAAACAGGGCAACATTCAAACCGCGGATAGTTCTGTTACAATAGCAGAACTATCCCAGCTTAATCCCTTTTCAAACAGGGCAACATTCAAACTCAGAAGAACACAGGAACTGCTGCGTGCATGTTAGGCTTAATCCCTTTTCAAACAGGGCAACATTCAAACCTCAATAAGTCAAAGCAAACATAAGCTTTATCGAGGGCTTAATCCCTTTTCAAACAGGGCAACATTCAAACCCTGTCGAAAGACAGTATCAGAAAGCGCTTGATTGGCTTAATCCCTTTTCAAACAGGGCAACATTCAAACGAACTCGCTAGATAGTCTTCTAGCTATCAACTCGGCTTAATCCCTTTTCAAACAGGGCAACATTCAAACCTCAAACGTATGTTGAAGTAGATAAACGAATTCGCGGCTTAATCCCTTTTCAAACAGGGCAACATTCAAACTAAAGCTTTAGATTTGGTAGTAAATCTCAAACATGCTTAATCCCTTTTCAAACAGGGCAACATTCAAACTTTAAAAGTCGATTAGCTTCAGAAAAAATGAATGCTTAATCCCTTTTCAAACAGGGCAACATTCAAACCCCCACCTGTTCTTTCCAGCCCTAAGAATCAAAGACTTACGAAGACCCTTAGCAAGATTTTGCCGACGAAAAAAGTTAGGGTTCGACAAAAAACAAATGACCAACACTTCGACTCCACTGAGCTACAAAAAACAGCAAACTCATATAGCTAAAGAACTGAGCATGTTCGCCAGTTTAACCTTATTCCTATCATCAAACAAGACAAATTTAAGCAACGCGCTGCGCTGTATATTCCACAAGTTGCGTGCCTAATTGACGCATATCCTCTGCACTTAACTCTTGCCCACGCCTTGCCGCAGGCAAATCCAAGGTTAAATGAAAATAACGCCCCCCTCTTGCATTAACCTCAGCAATTAAATTGATAGGCAAAGTACCCAAAACCCAATCATTCGCTTGAATCAAATCAACATCCAAATGCGTCAATTGCCGATCCACCGCAAAACCTTCCTGCTTTGCCCACTCCACCGCACCCGCATGGCGCGAAATAAAATAAATCGTCATAAATCCCCCGGCCAAACCATCCAACTACCTAAAACCAATCCACCAATGGCGTTTTTAAAAACAACTCCACAGAAATCCCCCCCGTACCAACTATCAACGGTATCACCTTATACTGATCAAAATGCCTAGCAAAACGCTCCAAACCTATCAAAACACCCTTATACCGCCCACTTTTAACCTCAATCGCCAATAACTGCTGCCCATACTCCACCACAAAATCCACCTCCGTCTGCCCCTCACGCCAATAAGTCAACCGCATAGTAGGCAATAAATGATTATACAAATAAGCTCCCACCGCAAACTCTATCAAACGCCCCCATAACTCACCATCGTGACGGGCTTGATTAAAATCTAAAGTTTGTTGCGCACTCATCAAAAAGGTCTTTGGTACATGACAGCTCCTAAAATTAGTTAGCTTATTGAGTAATTTTAGGAGGAAAATTAGCTAGTACTAGAAAATTTGTACTAGACTTTTGCGCCATAAGCTATCCTCATTAGTTAGGAATGAGTTTCTTGAAAATCTGTTTCAATGTTTTACTTAACTCAGCACGACCCGACACAGCTTCTTGCGTATCAGGATGAGAATGGATACTACTATGGGCAACTTGGTTCCGAATACTACGCAATAGCACATAATTAGACCATGTATCATTAGGCTCTAGCTTTTCATAAGCAGTCTTGGTGTTTGAACGGTCATTAAAATTATCTAAATTTCCTCCCTTTTGACTGGTTAGACGAGAAATAAATGCCTCAAATCCATACAACGTAGCACGTAACAAATCGCCACTTTCCAATGCTAACCATGCGACAGCAGCTTGTCTTTGCTCAGGGCTCTGTTGACCTACCCAAGCGAAACGCTCTTTTAATGCGGGTAAAAATAAATGTGCATGAGGACTATATCTGTTCTTATCTCTTTCAAGAGCGGTTAAAAACTGTCGTAATTTCCTCCATGCCTTGTGAATACTATTCGTTTGCTCAAAAAATGCAGCATCTTTTAAGCAATCAACTGCATGTTTGCTAAAACCCGATTGTTCTAATAAATCAGAAAATACAGCATAATTCCCTGTTTTATCATAATAATAAAGTGCCTTACTCCAACGATCTATTTCTAATAAACCATCTAGTCGCATAACAGGCGTGATTCCTTCCTCAGTAAGGTCTAATGCACCATAATAGATACCCTCTATAGTTACACTTTTTAAAGTTTGCAACAATAAGCTACTTTGCTGTACCAACATTGGCAAATGTCGTAAACCATGTGAAACATCTAAAATAGCAGTATCACCCACCTCAAAAAAACCTACTAATCTTTCTAGTGTTTGAATCTGTTCTAATTGAGTTCGTCCATATGGGATAAGTGCTAATTCACATGGTATTTCTAACACAGAACTCAATTCTACTGCTAAACGATCAAGAGCTGATTGTTGAACACAATCCTTCTGTGCAGCGTCGCTGAGCTTTAACAGAGTAGACTCAAGATCAGCGCGCTCACTTAGCTCTGTTTCTAGCAACAGATTATCCCACATACTACCCGTTGTACCTAAAATAACTAATTTATCCGGTTTAATTTGCTTAGTTAACTCAAAACCAAAAAAACGTGATGTCCTAAGGTTGTTGTCAGCAAACTCATAAGTAGCCGATTTGTAATTTTTTAGAGCCTTACCCAATAAAGTAACCAAAATACGTTTCATATGGATTCCATATATAAATGCTATTAAGAAACATCAATTATAAACTGATCTAATTCTTCGGCCTTGCATTCAATTACCAATTCATTTAGCTGACTATCAATTTGCACACGCTCTAGTAAATCAAAAAAAGCAGGACTATTTAAAGCAGATAAAAAATATCGCCCGTTTCTGTTTTGCTTTAGTGGCAAAATTCCTAATAACCCCTGAATCTCAGCACGGCTTAGGTTTTTACGACGAATTTGCGCAGGCAAGCTAATAGATTGATCAGTCTCAGGACAATACAAACAAATATCCAGTAAAGCATTGTCTTGACGTTCTTTACGCCTTTGATTCAGCCAAATCAAAATTGAAAACAACATAGCAATCAAAGCCGCTGCAATGCCGATTTTGTCAAAATAGTCCCACAGGGGAGAAACCCAGAAGGTTTTCCAATCAAAAATAGTCATATTAGACAGATTCAACTTTCACCAAGTCTTTACCTAGAACAAAAGCATTCACTTTTATAAATTGATTACTCATTACTTTCTGTTTGATAGCTGGCGGCAAGGTACTCAATAACTCCTCACCTTTAGGTTTGAGTGCATTAGCGGATTTACCACTTTTCTCTACAGATAAAGCTCCATTCGCACGATTAAACTTGATACGTGCACCCGCCCAGAGCTCGGGTTCAGATTCAGCAACAATAGCAGCTTGTTGTGCCTGTAATGCTGCACTGTGCTTGCCGCTGACTTGCTGTAATTTTTCCTGCCGTTGCTGGTCTTTGTCCTGCCACGGTTTTAGCAATGCTCGCAATGCAGCATCAGGCGTATCATCCAGTTCCACCAATACCCAACCGAATGGCAGCATTTCGCTACGATCTTTTTCGGTGTTGGCGGCTAACCATACTGTTTTAGCCTCAGACTCATATTTGGGTTGTTGCTTTTTACCTTGCAAAATTTTGATACTGCGGACACCTTCCAAGGTGACAGATTCCGCACCACTATGCCGCCCCACCCGTAGTAAAAAGGCTTTCCCTGCTTTCATTTTCTGGTAAATAACACCACTAATCACAGCGTCCGCAAGCTTTTCCCAAGCTGGGGGCAAATAACGACGCTCCCGTAACACTTTCATTTCAGCAACGAAACGCTGATGATAGAAATCATTACATGCAACGACGATATGCTTAACGGTCCAGCGCAATTCCTTGGCAGGCGTACCTTTACCGGTCAAACCCTGTAGGTCTTGTACGCTTAATGTACCATCAAAACTGCGATAGCGTAGTGCAGGTAAACACTCTAAAAGCTGGTAAAGATTTTGAGCTTCCGCTTGCGACCGCACAATTTGACCATCTTTGATGACCTCTTTTTTCTTACGGTCAACGGCAAAACGCACCTCACTCCCAAAAAGTGCAGGAGTCTGATAATTTGCATCGCTTACGCTAATTAAACGCATTGGGTCAGTAGAAAACTTTCCCTGCATCAAGCGTTGCTGTAACTCTTGATTAGTTTCTTTACGCAGTTTGCGGGTGCGACAATCTTCTCTTTTTTGTAATGGTTTACCGCCATTCATTTTATCCAACAACGCAGTGCGAATAGCCCCCTTGATACCACTACCCGGAATAACAGGCTGCTGGCTATACGGATTGAAAAAGGTACGCTGGATCTCCAGCTTATTAATCACACTTCTGTTCTTACTTTCCCGATTAGCTGCCTGTCCAACACGCTTCCGATACAAATCAAACACACCACTGCTCACTGGCAGAAAATGGCTGGAAGCTGCCGCCAATGGCTTGCGATTGTTATAGAAAAAATCCTGCACCTGCTTGATCATATCTTCAGGACGGCGAGCTGGTTTACTCACCATACCCAGCAAATCTTTGCGCTGCCGTTCAGTCAAAACACCATTAGCGACATCACTGTCAAACGCAAACAAGGCTTCCTCTTCCATCACGTAATTGGTAGGTTCGTAATCTTCGCCTATGCCAATATGTACAGGTGACAAGGGAGTGATGTGCAGAGTGACGCTTTCTAAAATATTAGTTTTCATGCTGGTTCACCGGACCAAAGTGAATCGGAATCACGGGCGCGTAACCTTGCTGCACCGTTGCGGGAATCTGTTTTGATAACTGCCCATTACCGCCCAAGCCTTGTCCAATAAAAGCCGTCTCAGTATTGAAGGTCTCAGCACTGAAAACCGCCCCTGTTTTTGCCAACAATACGGGCGTTTTAAAAGGCTTACCCGCTTGCACTGCCTGTCCACCATGCCGCCCAAAGCGAGTAAAAAGCTGGTAGTAACTGTTTTGCGCATCGAAACCCAGACCTTGCGGCGCACTAGGAGCAAGTGTTAGCACCGCATTAGCTTTAGAACTGCTTGGCAAGGCTTGCATCGGGCTTGCTTCTACTACCTCGAATTTCCCCAAGCCAATGCTGGCATCACGCCCAAAACCGACATGACCCATCTGTTCAAAAAGCTGCATGAGATTTTCAGACCCTAGTTGGCTTTCATCGAAGACGATATGTACATCCAGCAAGGTATCGGTTGCATACCAGTATTGATCTAGGGCATAAGGTGCAAAACCCTCGCCGGTTATTCCAGTTAACCGGCTAATACTGTTATGGGGTTGGATGTCCTGCTGTAGATAACCTTTGCCGGGTGTTTTATCTTTTTTCGATAAATTTTGTTGCCATTGAGCCAGTATTTCCTTCTCACTCACACAGGCTTTAAGCCATTTACCAAAAGGTTTATCCAATGCGCTCCGAGAAAGCCATACCCGTTTTTTTATTGCTTTACGGTCAGCCTCTTCATCTTGCTGGAAAAAATATAGCGGTACATTCGGGCGTGGCACATAACCATGTGGCAGGGCATCGGAGAACACTGCAAACGGCTTGCCTGTAGTGTAACCGTCTAGCCGTTTTACCAATTCAACCTCACCCATACCATCCCGCAACAACCAGCACAACTGCCCAAACAGCGTGTCACCCAGCGGCAAAGTACCGAAAGCGGACAATGGGCGTAATGTCAGGGTCAAGGTTTGCATCAGGCAGCCTCACCGAAAGTCACAGCATCGAGCTTGGCTTGCACCTCAGTATCGCCCAGTTTCAGGTCAATAAATGCAACCTTGCCGTAACCGCGTGATAATGAGCCACCTAAGCCTGTTAATTCAATCAGTTTCAAACCTTGGAATAACATATCGGTGAGGTCTTCACCATTGTGAACCCGCAAGGTCAGCTTGAAATCAAATTCTGCACCGGCTGGAACACGTTCCGTATTACGTGGATGTTGAGCAACACCCTGAATACGGTCAATCATGTTTTCCATTTTGGTTTCAGTAAGCAGGAGGTTTTCGTCGTATACCTCACGCTTTACCCAATCCTGATTCAGTGAACAATCCCAGAATGCCAAACGTGTCGGACCGATTTCGGCGATCAAACTATCATCATTAGCAGGATCAGGCGAACCGCCAAACAATTTCAGTAGCTTTTTAGCTTCAGCTTGATTGTTAACAGTATTGATGTGCTTGAAACTCAGAGGGCTGCCTTTGGTTTCAGCAACAACACCCAGTTGCCATTCGAGCAAACTACGCATTTTGCCTTTCAAACTAGAGCCGGGAATATACGGTTGCCCTGTCAAAGGATTCTTGATCACAGGATTATCCGTGCCACCGATGTGCATTTCTTCACTACCTGCACCGATGTGCAAGCCAGTCAATAAGCGAATTTTGCCTTGCAGCAGTTGAATATTGGTCAGTTGCATGTCGGTTCTCCGTTAATCTTCCTTTTCCAGTTTGTAAAAGCCCAGCATTGCTTCAAAGAACAACTTGAAGGTACGTAGTGTCTTATCATCCGTCACTTGTTGCAGGCAATGTTGCATGAACGTAGTAAAGTTGCTATCAACATGCTTACGTCCTTCTGCATAAGCCGCTTTAGCATTCAACATACGAATGAAGGGTAGGTATTCATTAAATTTTTCCGGGTTTTGCGTCACTTTGACTTCCCACATCAAGAGCTCATCATAGAAACGACGAATTTGGGTTGACTTGTTTTGCTCCCTTCTTTGGGTATTAGCCAGCGTTTGCGCCGTCCGTTGTGCAATATTATTAAATAGTTCAGCATCAATCGGGTTGAACTTAATGCTTGAAGTCTCTAGTGATGGCTTAGGATCACCTCGGCCAGTATTGCGCCGATCATTTTGATGTCCGTTCATGCAACTTATCTCCGATGTTGATAGATGTGGGTAAATAAAGCGATGCGGTAGTTGCCCTTGTGTTTTTCAATACCTTGATTAGCAATAGCCAAACTTAGCTCAGCTTGTAAACGCTTACGCTCCGTTTTATCCAGCTTGCGCCCATCCCTACGACGAGTTTCCAACATCCGGTAAGTACGGTAAGCAAAACGTGAGTGCCAAACGGCATTTTCTGGCTTGCTGCGATCTTCAGCAAGGCTAGTAAGGCTCAACAGTCCATACAGATAACTCGTACTAAGGTCAAAATCCTCACGCATCTCATTCAGTCGCTGAGCACATGCCAACAGATCATTAAAATGCCCCCAACTGACAGAATAACCAAAACAGGTCACCGCATTTTTGGGTGCAGCTTTAACTTTTTGGGGATCAAAATTATAGGATTTCGCTTTATCCAAGGCTTCCTCTGCCATATCTGCTAGATAGTTGATTGGCAAGCCTGGCTTAGTGAGGGAAAGCCCCACTGAGAAATGCACATCGGGGTTATCACCAACATAGCGTTTGAATTCCACCTGCATCCGCTGTGCCAGTTGCATGGTGGAATGCCAAGGACCGATTAGGAAAAAGTCATCCCCACCCGCAAATACGGTGTAAATATTCGGGAACTCCTTCTGGCACAAATAAGGCAACCAGATAGAGAAAAATGCGTTCATCTGCCGCGATAATGCCGCCATTTTGGCAAAGCTGGGCGCATCAAGACCTTTTTGGAAAATCAAGCCAAGGTTGTCCACGTCACCTTTCAAAGTCATCAGAGCGGAAATACCAATCCAGTTGCCTTTTTCATCCATCCACTGATCTTCATCAGCTAGGTGATTAAGCGTTTTGGTTTCACCCTCAGCTTTTTCATAGATTTCGTCGGTATCGCTATATTTGTCAAAAGTATCAAAATCAGCTTTATTAAAACGCGGAATCCACGCATTAATGGCGCGGCGGGCATAGCCATTCCATAGTGGCTTGTCCACCGTTTCCGCTAAGGAAAAATCAAAAGCTCGTAATAACTTGGCATCACGAGCCAGTTGCCCAAACTTACCCGTAATGTCTTCGCTTTTGGTAAAGCTGACATGGAAACCAAAAATCGGTAGTTTCAGGGTGTTATGGCTTAAATCATCACGGCTGATTAACAAACGCTTGAAGCTAGTAAGATATTGCCCTACCTTGATTTGATCAGCAGCAAGACGGCTAATCCATTTATCTTCCAACGCCACAACACCAGGGGAACGCCCATCCACTGCACAAACGGTTTTTTTGTTATCAAAGCCATCCAAAAATCCGTCAAACAACTGAGGTGCTCCTATCGCACACAAATCAAAGCGGCGCAGTTTGACCTGTTCCAATTGTTCAAATAGCTGCTTCATCAAACCGCTGAATTGGTCTTGGGTAAAGTCATTACACGCAGCAGGTAACCACACCAAACCGATACCTGACTGTCCAAAGGTATGTTCAAGAAACCATTGATTCAGTTCTTGCTGGACTTGTTGCAGTTTTTCTTTGCTAGCATCCGTATTCGGTGCAACGATCAGAAACTTACCTGCTGCATTGGTTACTTGGCTGGTAGAAGGTAAACCCAGCGCATCCATGATTTTGAGTGCGGCACATTCCATCAGCAAGGACACGTAGAACGAACGCCCACGCAACAACTTGGCAGCACGTTTACGGGTTTCGCCACCACTGGCAAAGATAAAATCTTGAATACCAAAAAAGTCACCCTGCACCAACAAGAATTTAGGTGTTTCCCAATCTTGCTGTAAGGATTCAGGAGTTTCCAGATGGTTTTGATGGTGGTACTGCCACAAAGCGACCGCCAACGCTGCGCTTGTTTTGGAATGATCATACAACGACACATCTGCCTTGATAGCCTGATTCATCGGTGACACAGTAGCCGCCGGGATGGCATGGGCGTACACCTGCCAAAGAGTATCGAAATGGTCTAACCATAACGGTAGATTTTTGCGGTGAGCATCAGGAATCTTGGTTAATGCTTCGCGGAAGCCTTGCCATAATGCCTTGTATTCTTCCTGTGCCTTGGTGTTGTCCCCTTCAGGCTCGCACTGTTCTTTTTTCTGCGGAAACAAACTATCAACTGTCAGCGGCTTAAGAGCAAAACGGTAGTTGAACTTTTTGGACTCGGGTGCTTTATCTTCCAGCCGAACTTGTTCAAGCAAGGTGAGCTGGCGGGTAGTGTAGTGATTGAGCGTAACTTTTTCATCATCAGCCTGTTTGTTGTAATTCTCAAATTTCTCACGCTCAAAACCGGAAGCCACTCGGTCGGCAGTAGCTATCACCCATTGCAGGAAAGTCCTCGGCTTATGGTGCATTGCCGCTGCATTGATAAGCGAATCATCGGCATCTCGATCTTTCCACGGTTTGAACGGTGTCATGTCATCCCCGACCAAATCGGGCATGTGCTGCTCCAACAGATCCAAACCAATAGCGGTATAAGCTGCATGAATATGGGTATATCGATCGTTATAGTTTGGGCAATAAAGCTGTACATTTAAGTCACGCCGTTGATTACCATCGCTATCTTTTTGATGCGCTTCATCAAGACGTGCACGTTCAGCAAATTTCCCTAGATCATGTAAAAACGCTGCCAGAGCGACTCTACAGGAAGAAGTCATCAACAAATGTTCAGGCATATTAGCCCCTTTTACTTAAAAATAAGCCACTTTCAAATTAAGATTATTGGTAAGTACAAATACCTTGTCATGCCTAACAAGCTTGTCATTTGTAAATATCAGTCAATATTGCCACAAACAGCGTCCCGCCGACTTTTCGATAGCCGCCAAACGCTCGGCATGGGCTTTTAACTCTGCTTCCGTGGCGCGGATCACTGGCAAGCACGAGCTGTCTGTACGCAGCCGACGAATACCGCCTTCTTCCCAGTCTGTTTCGTCCCCATGTTCTTGGCGTGATTCCAACACCAAACTGACTTGCCCTCCTGTCATGGCGAGGTAGACATCAGCCAGAATCTCAGCATCCAGCAAAGCACCGTGCAAAGTACGATGACTGTTTTCTATTTCATAGCGTTTACACAGGGCATCCAAACTATTGCGTTGCCCTGGATACAGTTTGCGCGCCATCACCAAGGTATCCAAGACACTGCAATACTCCGTGATCGGTTTAAGATTACGACCTAACAAAGCAATTTCGTAATTCAGGAAACCTATATCAAACGGCGCATTATGAATAATGAGCTCTGCACCTTGCAGGTAAGCTAACAGGTCATCTGCAATCTCTTCAAAACGAGGCTTATCAGCCAAAAACTCATTGCTAATACCGTGTACCTCTATCGCACCCGCATCAATTTCACGATCGGGTTGCAGGTAACGGTGAAAATGACTACCTGTCAAACGACGGCTAATCATTTCCACACAACCAATTTCAATAATACGGTGGCCGTCTTTTGTCTCTAGACCCGTTGTTTCTGTATCCAAAATGATTTGTCGTGTCATTTTTAAATTACCTTTATGTGCTTATTTGCTCATCAATAGCACGATTCGCCAGTGCATCGACGCGCTCATTTTCAATATGTCCCGTGTGACCACGCACCCAACGCCAATCGACACGGTGCGGCGCAACTGCCTTTTCCAAGCGCTGCCATAACTCACGGTTTTTAACTACCTGACCGCTAGCATTTTTCCAATTTTTACGTTTCCAAGCAGCTAGCCACTCTGTCATACCCTGCAAGACATATTTGGAATCTGTGGTTAGCACCACATGACAAGGCTGTTTCAAACTCTCCAAACCTCGAATCGCCGCCATAAGCTCCATCTGATTATTAGTCGCTTCAGGCTGATAACCATATAGCTCACGCTCGGCTTCGCCGTAGCGCAACAGTGCTCCCCAGCCGCCAGGTCCAGGATTACCCCGACAAGCGCCATCGGTAAATAATTCCACTGTTTTTAGTGTCTTCAGTGTGTTCATTGCTTGCTGTGTCATAAATGCTAATCTTCATCATCTTTGAGCTGCCCAACACGACTCGCCCCCGTATTAATAGCAACACCGGGTCGCAGGATAACACTCCGCTTAGCGTTTTTAGGCTTTAGTGGCAATAAGCGCGAAACTTTTTTACGGGCATGCACCATTTGTACATTGCCCAGTCCCAATTGATAATATTGCCCCACATCGTCCAGCCAGCCCATGTAGCGAAAAATCTGCTTGCCCCATAACCCCGGACGAAACCCCAAAGTCTGCGTGGCAAGGATTTCAAATCCGAGGACAGCCAACCAGTCACGAATCCGAAAACTAGAATATAAGTGAGGTCGCTGCTGCTGATGCCACAAGCGCTGCCATGCAACACCTAAACCTCGAAAACTAAAAGGATTAAAGGCAATGAGGATTAAGTGTCCTTCAGGTACCATAATACGTTCGATTTCACGCAATACCTGATGAGGCGATTCTGAATAGTCCAGCAAATGACTAGCTACTACAAGGTCAATATTATCAAACGCCAATGGCAGCGCTTCACCGACTGCAACCAAATCAACACCAGCCGCGTTTGCTTGCATGCCCACTTTAAAGCAAGCACTGATGCGCGATTCCTGTAAAAAACTTTGCTTATCCACCAGCGGTCCCATTTCTATTGCAAAATACCCGAAAACATCCGCCACTCTATTACGCACAGTGTTTTCCAAGGCTTGTTGCAAATAGCGGCCATGATGAGAGCTATACCAAGTTTGTAACGCTTGGACAGGCGCTTCCAGTCGCTCAGATGATGACTCGGTGGTTTTTTGCTTGTTCATTTCATTAATAAATATTATAGTTTTACTCTAAAAACCGAATAGTAAATAAGCAATAAATAAGACCTGTAATCTGACATTCCATAACAAGAAATACAACTACAGATAAACAAATCTAGGGCATCTTAGCAATTGCGTTTACATCACGCTCCTGATCATCATATCCACGGGTTTAGCTTATGGCACAACTAAGCATTCATTTAAATAATCAAATCATTAAAAAAATAAAGCTTGACGATAGCGTCTATTTGATCGGCAGGGGTAATGAGTGCGACATACAACTCCCCGAACGCACCGTCAGCAGTCAACATGCGCGCCTGATCCATAGCAATGATGATTGCTTTTTGGAAGACTTAGGTAGTACCAATGGTGTTTATATCAATGGCTATGCTTGCCAAAAACACTTGCTGATCAATAATGACATGATTGTGATTGGTAAATATGAGCTTCTGTACACCAGTACAATCAGCCTCTTGACACAACTACGCCAACTCAGCATCCACCCTAATGCACTCAAGCATCAAGATGCTGAATTAGCACAGTTGGAAATTATTCAGGGACGTAAACAAGGTCATATCATCCCTTTACAACGTGACCTGATTCAGCTAGGGGATCATGAAAGCGAACAAATTAGCATCGAACACGCCTTAGATGGCACCTACCTATTACACACTCTTGTCAATGGCCAAAATAAAACGACTAAAACTTTGGCACAGGGCGACATTTTCAAGATAGGTGAATTTATGCTCCGATTTAATGAAGCGAGGGAAAGCGCTACCGTATAATCATCCTGACTATTAACAAGGATTATGATTATGGCAGTCTCTTTGCGCGAACTGCGCCGTTCCTTGAAACGCCAACGAGCGGCTTTATCCAAACAACAACAAGCGATATTTTCACAACGAGCTGTCAGTAAACTGTGCCGCTGTCGCAGCTTTCGAGCTGCTCGCAATATTGCCTTGTATCTACCAGTGCGTGGAGAAATTGACCCACGCCCTTTACTGCAACATGCCCACCCCCAACAACGCTTCTACCTGCCAGTACTCTCACCTAACAAGCACTCAGGTTTAGTTTTTGTGCGCTGGACAAAGCACACCCGTTTTCGCCGCAACCGCTTTAAGATTCCAGAACCCTGTATTCGATCTAGTCATAGCCTTCCAGCGACGGCCTTAGATTGGGTGGTAACGCCTTTGCTAGGTTTTGACTCCCATGGTAATCGCCTAGGAATGGGGGGCGGCTTTTATGATCGCAGCTTTGCTTTTAAGCGACTTTATCTCGGTAAAAGTAAACGACCTCTGCTCATTGGTTTCGCCTACCACTTCCAACACATTACCCCGCCTTTACAAGCGCAAAACTGGGATGTTCCTTTAGATGCTATCTGTACTGACAAGACTTACCAGCATTTTAGCGCTAAAAAATAGCTGACAGTTTTAATTATTTGCATCCGGTTTACAGACATCTGAACCACCTAAAGTACAAAAGCCAGGAGGCAATTCCACACCATCGGGAGGAACAGCAAAACGGCTAGCAGCAACAGGCGGTGTTGTGTCCACATCGGAAACTTGCTGTGAGGCAATCGTTTGTAGCCCTTCCGTTTGTAACGCTTCCGGCTGTAAACTACTTAAACGTAATTCATGAAAATGCTGCTTTGCCTGCCATTCATCTTTCAAATAGCGCTGCTCTGCCTGCAAATCTTTCGATTCACTGCTGGATAAACCCATCGGTTCAATTAGTTCATCCATAATCGCCAAGTGTTGCAATACCATCTCCACATGATTAGACAAAGCCAAATGGCTTTCCCATTCATGAATGTTTTGCTTTAATAATAGTTGATATTCACGCTCAAATAAGCGCAGTTGTTCTTGTTCTGTTAGAAAAGCAGCAAGTGCTGCTTTATCGGAAGCAGAACCCAAGGATAATGTTTTTTTTGAGTCTGGATCTGATGTAATAGGGGAAAAAGGAGCTGCGGTTTGCAGTTGCCAAACGATCAGGGTAGCTGCTGTTAATAAAAGCAACAACATTCCCATATAAGGCCATGACTGCACGAATTGTTTTAGCCAGGAAACCTCCTCGATTTCCCGCTTTATCAATAGCTTTGCCATGATAGTTGAACCTTTTGGGTTAACGAAATGCGATACAATGTTTTTGTTCCGCTGCGTTCTTTCACTCGCTGAAACTTACCCAGTACGCCCAACTTTAGTCCTTAATGAATGGGCTGTACAGCAGATGTTCTATAAATACACAATCAGATAAAGTCTCAACACTACCAAGTGAGAAAATTATCCGACGAATTGGTTCAGCTAAAATTAAGCAAAGAGTAAAATTTAATCTTCGCCATCCGCAAACTCACCATAATGCTTATTTATTAAATAGTTTGCTGGATTGGCGGCTTTGTTTCGGGAGGTCGTTTAGGTGGTTTAAATGGCAACGAATTCAGGCCATTTTGTAAAGATTCATTGAGTTGCTCCACACTATCACTGAGCGCTTTGTCTAGCTCCTCCAAGCCTTGCTGCATAAAACCATTAAGCTGATCAACTACAGCCCCCATAGTACCGCTAACCATAGAAGTTAACGTCTGTTGTACATCAACCAACCAACCGTCTTGTTGCCGGATCAGGATTGTTTTTGCTGGAATAACCAAGTCATCGTGTTCACCGCCGCGCAAAATAGTCGTTAGTTGCGCTACATTGCCTTCCACTTGCCATTCGCCTAATTCAGCACTACGTACTTCAACTTGCTTAGTTTGCAAATAAGGCAAAAAGCGCACACTATCCCAAGTTGCATACTTTTTAGCGGTTTCCATATCGCCCTGTACTAATGCAGCCCAGAACTGTTGAGCAACCTCTCTAGCTTGCTGCTCCTCTGAAAAGACAGAACAAGCCGATAAACCATATAAAATCAACGCAAATAATGCACCGGATAAATAGTAAATTTTCACTGTAATTGGCCTAATAAGTATTCAGCATTCGTACCGGACCAATGCAAACGAGTCAGTGTTCTGGTGTTTTCCAGATTCTGCATCTGCTCTAGTTGCGCCAATACTTTGCAATAATTGGGAGTATAGCCATAGAAAAACGGCTGTTCTCCTAATTCACGACGACACTCCCATAAAACCTCGACCAACTGACCGGACTGCTGCGTCAACCAAGCTGTCTGTTGCTGTTTTGCTAAAGCGTGCAATTGTTGACTGCGTTCTTTTTTCAAGCTTTCTAGCACAGGATTTGGCAAATGTGCTGCTTTCGTACCTTCTCGGGCGGAGTAACTGAAAATATGAATATGTCCAAAACCGATTTGCTCGACAAAATCCACGGTCTCTAGCCACTCTTGCTCTGTTTCACCTGGGAAGCCAACAATAATATCGGTGGTGACATTAAAATCGGGAATCGCTGTACGCGCTTGCTGCACTAAATCAGCAAATTCCTGTGTTTTGCAGCGTCTTGCCATACGGCGCAAAACGCTATCTGAACCGCTTTGAATAGGCAGGTGCATATGCGGCATCAGTCGCGGATTGCTAAACAACTCAAAAAAATCTTCAGGTAAGTCCCAAGGCTCTACCGAAGCAAAACGGATACGCGGAATATCGGTTTCTGCCAAAATACTTTGTACCAGCTTAAACAGTGAAGCATCTGGCAAATCACTACCATAACCTCCTACATGCACGCCGGTGAGTACAATTTCTTGAATACCTTGCGCAGCAAAAGCATTAATTTCAGCAATAATTTCAGCTTGAGAGCGGCTACGCTCCTCACCCCTCGCCACCGTAACAATGCAAAAAGTACAACGATACCGACAACCATCCTGAATCTTGATAAAGGCACGCTGACGACCGCGTATAAATAAACTATGCTCGCCTGGCTCACTTGCCACGAAAGGCATAACTGGAACCGCAAAAGCCTGCATAACTTGTTGCGGTAGTTGATCCTTGGCATCGTTCGCAACTACCAAATCGACACCCAAGGCCGCAGCCACCGTTTCTGCTTGCAGCGTTGCATAGCAACCCGTTGCTACCAGTCTTGAGCTGGGATTTTCACGATGTAAACGATTTAATAGACGACGTGATTTGGCTGAGGCCTCTTGGGTCACAGCACAGCTATTCAGCACTACCACATCTGCCTCAGCAGCCGATGGAGTAATACTGTGACCGGCTGCTTGGAATTGGCGCGACCAATTTTCAAGCTCAGCCTCATTCAAACGGCAACCCAGTGCCTTCAAATGCACCTTCATCGTCTGTAGCTGTAGCTATTAGATATTCTCTGGGAAACGCTCAATCTCGGCCTGCTCACGCATCGCCTCCAATACAGCACTGACTTCACGGGTTGTCAACTGGCTACTAAAACGAGCCAGATCACTGGCAGTCACCGCAGTATTACCATTGTCGACAGACAGCAAAGCCATTACAGTGTAGTCACCATTGGGCAAAACGACCCCATCCCAACTTGCTTGGCCTGCTGCTGGCTGTGGCATAGCAAACGCTGTCTCTAACACAGTGGCTTCCAGCTTGCTACCACTACGTCCAATTTTGCCCGTTTTTTCAATCGCTGCACTGTCTTTGCCAGCCGCTTGAACAGCACTACTTAAATCAGACTGACGCGCTTGCTCTAAGAGTGCCTTGCCTTTTTCCTCAGCCAGTTTACGTGCTTCTTGGTTACGTAAGCTGGCAACAATAGAGTCCCGAACCTCATCCAGTGGACGCTGTTCAGGCACTTGCCGATCAATTTGCCGTACAACAACGACATGGGTATCACCTAGCTCTACCGGCTCAGAATTACGCCCCCCCATCACCTCATCAGAAAAAGCGGCTTCACGTACTTTTGGATTACTAGCAATACCTTCACCTTGATTACGGCTGAGCCAATCGGTTTCCTGAATCGATAAACCGGCAGCATTGGCAGCAGGTGTCAAATCACCGCTTTGCTCATAAGCCAGTGTCTGCACTTGATCCACTTTGTCATAAAAAAGCTTATCTGCTTGAGCACGACGATAATCATCCTCAACACGATCTTTAACCTCGGCATAAGGAATTTGCGTTGCTTCTGTAATACTGTTGACACGAATAATCTCATAACCGACACCAGTTTTTACTGGCTCAGATACAACCCCTTGCGCCAACGAAAAGACGGCTTTTTCGAATTCAGGATCCCATTCGCCTGCAACCACTTCGCCTACCAAACCACCTTGTTCGGCAGACAAGGTATCTTGGGAAGATTCTTTGGCAACCTGCTCAAAAGTTTTTTCGCCTGCGTTAATTGCTTGATACAAAGTCTCGACTTGAGCTTTAGCCTGCTCATCTTGGGCTGGATTATCTACATTAATCACAATATGGCTGACATTGCGCGAAGGTGGCTTGGTATAGCGATCTGCATTTTCTTCAAAATAATTTTGCAGTAACTCATCGTTCAACTCGATGCCAGCAGCCAACTTCTCTTGTTCAATGTCAATATAAGCCAGTTTGGCCTTCTCTTCAGTCATGAATTGCGCCTTATTTTCATTATAATAAGCCATTACTTGCTCAGCCGTAATATTCACTTCAGACTCGAAATCAGCCGCTTTTAAGGTAAATAACTCTAATTCACGTTGTTGATTTTGCAAGCTTTGATACAGCTCTGCTTCTTTTTTCGTCACAAAACCAGTGGCATTCAAACCTGCCTGAAACTGTTGCAAAGTCGCATTGTCCAGCATTATGCGCTCAAACTGAGCCTCACTATAACCTTGGCGACGCAAAAATAAGCTATACTGGGCAGGATCAAAACGTCCATCGACTTGGAAAGAAGGATCAGACGCAATGCTGGCCTGAATTGCTGCAATACTAGCTTTATAAGCTTGCTCACTGGTTTTCTGACGTAATAAGCTGCGATTAATGACAGCGTCCAGTGCCATATTCTTCAGCATATTTTCATCCATATTGGCAGCAAAATTACCAAATTGGCGACGGATTTGCGTTAGTTGAACCTGCACTTCACGTGCAGGAATTTCCTCACCATTGACAACAGCAGCGACAACTGGGCCCCCACCACCGAAATAAGAATTTATGCCCCACAGCGCGAAGGGAATACTGATAAAACCGATAATGGCGTATGCCACCCAACCTTTAGCCTTGTCATGGATTGCTTGTAACATGATTTTTCTACATTATGATTTGCGTTAAACAGGAATACGTCCGATAAGCGGACTTGAGAGGGGCATCATACAAAATGCAAGCAGTAAGGGAAAGCAAAAAGAAGTTGGCGGAGCGGACGGGGCTCGAACCCGCGACCCCCGGCGTGACAGGCCGGTATTCTGACCAACTGAACTACCGCTCCACACAAAACAAAAGCAATAATTAAAAAAGGATGCTACAAAGCATCCTTAAAAATATTGGCGGAGCGGACGGGGCTCGAACCCGCGACCCCCGGCGTGACAGGCCGGTATTCTGACCAACTGAACTACCGCTCCAGCTATTTAAACATATCTCTAACGATGGTGGGTGATGAGGGACTTGAACCCCCGACATTCGCCTTGTAAGGGCGACGCTCTACCAACTGAGCTAATCACCCATCATTAGAAAGGGCGCTAGTTTACTGCATCTTTTAGTGCTTTACCAGCTTTAAATGCAGGTATTTTTGCAGCAGGTATTTCAATCGTTTCATTGGTGCGTGGGTTGCGGCCAGTCCGTGCTTGACGCTCACGAACCAAGAAAGTACCGAAGCCGATTAGTGAAACCTGCTCTCCTTTAGCAAGCGCATTGGAAACAGCAAGTACCATCGCTTTATAAGCACGGTCAGCCTCAGCTTTGGTTAAGCCCGATTCTTCAGAAATTGCATCTATCAATTCTGTTTTATTCATGAAAGAGTCCTTCGAATTGGTTATTACAGGGAAACCGGAACATTCCACCCATGCTTGTAGCTAAAAAGCGACTGGTGTGAATATGCCCGCATGTTATACCAGCCCCCTTTAAAAGGTGTCAACTAAATGAAAGAGCAGAAGCCAATATTATCAAGGCCTCCGCTCAATGTGGCCGGACATTTTCCAAATCATCCTCAGATGCAGCAGTCGGTAAGGCTGATGTTGCTACCTCACCACTTTCTTCATCCTCGTCTTCTGTCAAAGGTTTAGGTTCATATTCCAAAGCGAGTGACAACACTTCGTCAATCCACTTCACTGGTCGAATATCCAAACCCTTTTTGACAGTATCAGGCACTTCGGTCAAATCCTTTTCATTATCTTTGGGAATCAAAACCAGCTTGATGCCACCTCGATGCGCCGCAAGTAATTTTTCCTTTAATCCACCAATCGGTAATACCTCACCTCTCAGGGTAATCTCCCCGGTCATCGCCACATCAGAACGTACTGGAATCCCGGTCATGGCCGATACAATAGCCGTCACCATACCAATGCCAGCACTTGGACCATCCTTAGGCGTTGCACCTTCTGGCACATGGATATGCACATTATGCTTACGCAGATAATTGCGAGAAACCCCTAAATGGCGAGCACGACTCTTCACGACCGTTTCAGCCGCGTGAATCGACTCTTTCATGACTTCCCCCAAACGCCCGGTACTTTTTAACTGACCATTGCCAGGCAATGCAGCACTTTCAATCGTCAGCAAATCCCCACCCACTGAAGTCCAAGCCAATCCTGTCACCTGTCCTACCTGATTTTCCTTGCCACTGCGCCCATAATCATAGCGTTTAACCCCTAGATACTTTTCCAAGTTGCGCGGTGTTACGGCAGATTTTTTCTTGCCATCTAATAAGTGTTGTTTAACGGCTTTACGACATAATTTGGAGATTTCCCGATCTAAATTACGTACCCCGGCTTCTCTTGTATAATGACGAATAATATCCAGCAAAGCTGTATCACTAATATTCAACTCACCTTCTTCCAGCCCATTTGCTTTTTCCTGTTTCGGAATCAGGTAGTTACGAGCAATATTGAGTTTTTCATCTTCGGTATAACCCGGGATACGAATCACTTCCATACGATCTAGCAACGGCCCCGGAATACGCATACTATTAGACGTTGCGACAAACATCACATCGGATAAATCAAAATCTACCTCTAGATAATGATCGGCAAAGGTATGATTTTGCTCAGGATCAAGCACTTCCAGCAAAGCAGAAGCTGGATCACCACGGAAATCCGTCGACATTTTGTCGATCTCATCCAATAGAAACAAGGGATTACGTGTCCCTACTTTGGACAAATTCTGAATAATCTTACCGGGTAAAGAGCCAATATAAGTACGACGATGGCCACGTATCTCAGCCTCATCCCGCACTCCCCCCAGAGCCATCCGCGTAAATTTGCGTCCTGTCGCACGGGCAATAGACTGCCCCAATGAGGTTTTACCGACCCCAGGGGGACCTACCAAACATAAGATAGGCCCTTTGATCTTCTTGACACGCTGTTGTACAGCCAAAAACTCCAAAATACGCTCTTTAACCTCAGTCAAGCCATAATGGTCTTCGTCCAGAATACGCTCAGCAGCCGCCAGATCAGATAAAACTTTAAAACGTTTCTTCCAAGGTAAACTGACCATCCAATCAATATAGTTACGTACAACGGTTGCTTCTGCCGACATGGGTGACATCATTTTTAGCTTATTTAGCTCATTTGTCGCCTTGTCTTTAGCGTCTTTAGGCATACCTGCTTTGTTGATTTTGCGCGCTAACTCATCTACCTCACTAGGGCTTTCATCCATATCACCCAGTTCTTTTTGAATCGCTTTTATTTGCTCATTCAAATAATATTCACGCTGACTGCGCTCCATTTGCTGCTTAACACGACCCCGTATTTTCTTTTCCACTTGCAGCAAATCTAATTCATTTTCGACGAGCTCCATTAAATGCTGGATACGCTCTTCCACATCCAGTATTTCCAAAACACTCTGCTTTTGAGGTATTTTCAAACCAAGATGGGCAGCAACTGTATCGGCTAGCCGCACAGGATCGCTAATACCAGACAAGGAGGATAATATTTCAGGCGGTATTTTCTTATTAAGCTTGACGTACTGCTCAAATAAGTTGACCAATGAACGCCCCATAACTTCAGCCTTGCGTTCATCCAAATTTACAACAGATGGACGCAAAGCAACCTCTGCGGCAAAGTAAGGACTGTCATTCTGAATCTGTAGCATCTCAGCACGTTCCAATCCTTCCACTAAAACTTTCAAAGTGCCGTCAGGTAATTTAAGCAACTGCAAAATGGCTGCCATTGTCCCCAAAGCATGCACATCACTCAGGTCAGGTTCGTCTGTTTCAGCATTTTTTTGTGCAACCAATAACACTTGCTTATCAGACTCCATCGCAGCGTCCAAGGCACGAATGGATTTTTCACGCCCTACAAACAATGGAATCACCATATGTGGATAAACCACTACATCGCGCAATGGCAAAACAGGCACAATCAAACGACTGGTTTCAGGTTTTTTTTTAGGCATTCAAGACCTCGCTTACCCTGGCTATTCAACTTGGCTTATCTCTTAATCTTATAAGCACTGTTTTAAATAGAGCTAATTAGGGCGGGAAACAAGCCCCGTTGATAATAGTTGATCACAGGGCAAAGGTAGAAACATCGAAACAGTGATTACTCAGCAGCGACAGCCGCTTTTGGCTCAGAATTTTCATAGATCAGATAAGGAGGTGCTTCGCCCTTCACGACACTTTCGTCTACAACCACCTTGCTGACTGAATCTTCAGAAGGCAAATCATACATGGTATCCAGCAGGATTTTCTCCATGATGGTACGTAGACCCCGTGCTCCCGTCTTACGCTCCATCGCCTTACGTGCAATAGCATGTAAAGCATCTTCACGGATGACTAATTCAGCACCTTCCATATCAAATAATTTGCCATATTGCTTAGTCAAGGCATTCTTTGGTTCAGTTAAGATACGAACCAGCGCTTCTTCATTTAGCTCATCCAAGGTAGCGACGACAGGCAAGCGACCCACAAACTCTGGTATTAAACCATAATGCACCAAATCTTCCGCTTCAACCTCACGAATAACATCACCAAATCGGCGTCCATCTTCAGGTATTTTAACCGCAGCAGAAAAACCAATACTGCCCTTTTCAGTACGGTCACGAATGACCTTATCCATACCTGCAAAAGCGCCTCCGCAAATAAAGAGTATATTTTTAGTATCAACTTGGAGGAATTCTTGCTGCGGATGCTTACGGCCACCTTGAGGGGGCACAGAGGCAATCGTACCCTCAATGAGTTTAAGCAAGGCCTGCTGCACACCTTCCCCGGAAACATCGCGGGTAATGGACGGATTATCTGACTTACGGGAAATCTTGTCGATTTCATCGATATAGACAATGCCAGCCTGCGCTTTGTCAACATCATAATCGCATTTCTGTAATAGCTTTTGAATGATATTTTCTACATCCTCACCGACATAACCCGCTTCAGTCAACGTAGTAGCATCTGCCATGGTAAAGGGAACATTCAATAAGCGTGCCAAGGTCTCAGCCAATAGTGTTTTGCCACTGCCGGTTGGGCCGATCAACAGAATATTACTTTTCGACAGCTCAATTTCGTCTTTGCCCGTCTTTTTAAATAGGCGCTTATAATGATTATAAACTGCAACGGCCAAGACCTTTTTGGCCAAATCCTGACCGATGACATATTCGTCCAAGCTCTGTCTAATCTCACGGGGCGTAGGTAAACTGGATTTCTCATCGACATCCCCTGGACTGGATGTCATTTCTTCCTGAATAATGTCATTACACAAGTCCACACATTCATCACAGATGAAAACAGAGGGTCCTGCTATCAGCTTGCGCACTTCATGTTGGCTTTTGCCACAAAAGGAGCAATACAGCAATTTCCCATTATCCTGGTTACCCTTCTTATCTTTACTCATCAGAACCTCTACCGATACAGACAGACTGTCATCTATCTACACAACAATTTACTGTACTACGCATCACTGCCTGTCACAATTATGACTTTCATTATGCACGACTGGCACACTTAAACAAGAATACAGTTTTTTCGCGGTGGTTAAAACGAAAACAGCCTGTATTACAGGCCGTATGGGGATGAATCGGTAAAATTTCAAGTTTTTACACTGCGTTGATACAAAATATTATCAATTAAACCGTATTCTTTAGCTTGTTCCGAGGTCATAAAGTTGTCACGATCCGTATCATGCGCAACTTTCTCCAAACTTTGCCCGGAGTGGTGAGCTAAAATGCTATTAAGCTCTTCACGAATTTTTAGAATTTCACGCGCATGAATTTCAATATCGGAAGCCTGCCCTTGGAAACCTCCCAAAGGCTGGTGAATCATGACACGCGAATGCGGCAAACAATAACGCTTATCCGCTGCACCGCCCGCCAATAATACCGCTCCCATACTCGCGGCCTGACCAATACACAATGTACTCACATCAGGTTTGATAAACTGCATGGTGTCATAAATAGACATACCCGCTGTGACAACACCACCTGGAGAATTAATATAAAGATAAATATCTTTTTCAGGATTCTCTGACTCCAGAAACAGTAATTGCGCCACAATCACATTGGCCATGTAATCTTCAACAGAACCAACACAGAAAATAACGCGCTCCTTCAGCAGGCGCGAATAAATATCATAAGCGCGCTCACCTCGTGAGGATTGCTCAACCACCATGGGTACTAGGTTCAAAGCTTTAGCATCCAAACCACTATTCTGATTTAACATACCTTTATCCAGTTAGTCCGAAGATCAGGCAGCGTCGACCTCATTTTCATCTTGTGCAGCCGCTTCATTTTCATTCTGCGTATTTCGGTTACGATTCATGACACTGTCAAAATCACCTTGTTCTTCAGTGACCTTGGCCTGTTCCATAACCCAATCAACGACCATTTCTTCCATAACAGCGGCTTCTACTGTCTGCATAGCCTGGCGGTCATTACGATAATACTCAATCAAGGCAGCAGGATCTTCATAAGAAGCAGCAAGCGAATCCAACATAGCATCCACACGCGCTTGATCATGTTTAAGGTCTTTTTGGCGGATCAACTCACCCACAATCAAACCAAGCTTAACACGACGCTCAGCCTGTGGCTGGAACAAATCCTCCAGTAGATTATCGCCTAGATTATTGCCTGAACTACGCGCATTTTGAGAAAACTCGTTACGAATAAGGCGGATTTCATCCTTAACTAATGCCTTAGGAAGATCAATTTCATGCAATTGAGCCAAACCATCCATGACTTGCTGCTTAATTTGATTTTTGAGCGCATTACTCAACTCACGCTCCATATTCTTTTTCACTTCCTGACGGAAAGAAGCCATAGTGCCGTCTTCTACGCCAAACTGCTTAATAAATTCTTCATTGATTTCTGGCAGTACAGGCTCCTGTACCTGCTTCATAGATAGGGTAAACTGGGCGGTTTGCCCTTTGAGATTCTCTGCTTGATAATCTTCAGGGAAAGCGACATCGGCAACTTTTTCATCACCAGCTTTCATACCATACAAAGCAGCCTCAAAGTCCTTGAGCATACGACCTGCGCCCAATTCAAGCGGATAATCTTCCGCTTTGCCACCTTCAAAGCTTGCACCATTCAATTTGCCTTCAAAGTCGATGCGTACCAAATCCCCTTCTTGCGCTTCACGCTCGACATCACGCCACTCTTTTTGCTGCTTACGAATAATATCTAACATTTTATCAATGTCAGACTCAGCTACTTCAGCCACTGGGCGCGTCACCTCAAGACTGGCCACATCGGCAATTTCAAACTCAGGATACACCTCAAAGCTGGCTTCATAGGTTAATGGCTGCCCCACTTCCATCTTTTTCATTTCAATCTGAGGAAGGCCAGCCACACGGAGAGACTGCTCAAGGACAGCTTGCTGATAAGTCTGTTCCAGCACATCACCAACTACCTCTTGGCGAACTGACTGACCGTAACGCGACTTGACAACATTAAAAGGAACTTTGCCTGGACGGAAACCATCGAGACGGACACGCTTCACCATCGACTTGAGGCGCTTTTCAACCTCTTGGTCAACACGCTCAGCAGGGACTTCCACTGTCATTTTGCGCTCAATTTTTCCCGTTGTCTCTACAGAAACTTGCATGCCATACCTCATAAGCTTCACTGTGAGCTATATACACGCTATATATAGACAGAGAAGCCATCATCGTTATCTTGGAATTGTTGAATGTTGGTGCGAAAGGAGAGACTCGAACTCTCACGCCTTGCGGCACTGGAACCTAAATCCAGCGCGTCTACCAATTCCGCCACTCTCGCATGTTCCGTTTTGCCTTGGACTTTACTTGCCCAAGCCACATCGGAAAGGGGGCGATTATACACAGCAAACGCAGACTTGTATAACCTTAATGAAGAGGAAATGGGGTGGATGATGGGGCTCGAACCCACGACAACCGGAATCACAATCCGGGGCTCTACCAACTGAGCTACAACCACCACTGAAACAACCTGTTTCTATCCTGCGGACATTATAACATAATGGCGCGCCCGGCAGGACTCGAACCTGCGACCCACGGCTTAGAAGGCCGTTGCTCTATCCAACTGAGCTACGGGCGCAGTCTGAATATAAAATGAGTTGGTCGGGGTAGAGAGATTCGAACTCCCGACATCCTGCACCCAAAGCAGGCGCGCTACCAGACTGCGCTATACCCCGACTAAGCCAAGAGAAACACTCTCGGCAATCCAAGACCGCGAAATATACGCTGCAAGACCACACAGGTCAAGTCGAAAAATCATCTTGTTTACAGATTCATAAAAACTGCTTCAGCACTGTCTCAGCAACGCTCATCCAACCACGCTGCAATGGCGGGGGGCACAATTTTTTGTGCTTTAGCACTCACATAAAAACCGATGTGACCACCGTTAAAACCCATTTCTACATAATCCTGACTACCCACATATTTTTGCAGCGCCTGCGAAGCAGACGGCGGCACAATATGATCCTGACGGGCATAAATATTTAAAATAGGCATAGTCAACTGACTTAAACGCACTGCCTGACCATCAATCTTTAGCTCACCCGCAATTAGCTTATTTTGTTGATATAATTCTTTAACGAACTGCCGGAATGCCTCTCCAGCTTGGTCAGGGCTATCAAAAATCCAACGTTCCATATGCATGAAGTCTTGCAAAACCTTATGATCTCTCATTAAATCAACCAAGCCCAAGTATTTTTGACCCAGCAAACGATAGGGTTTCAAGTTGAGAAAAGCCCAATTAAGCATTTCTCCTGGCACATTGCCCAGCGCATCGACTAATAAATCAATATCGACATTTTGCACCCAATGGCTAAGCATATTATCTTCAGTCTGGAAATCGACGGGGGTTACCATAGTTACCAAATTTTTAACCTTATAGGGATACATCGCGCTATAACACAAAGCAAATGTACCCCCCTGACAAATCCCTAAGAGATTCACCTGCTCACACGCATGCAGCTCACAAACTTTGTCAACACAATGATTCAAATAACCGTGTAAATAATCGCCCAAGCTTAAATAACGATCTATCGCCTCGGGATAACCCCAATCAATTAGATAAACCTCTTGGCCGTTTTCTAGCAGAGCACTGACCATTGAATGGTTTTCCTGCAAATCGGTCATATAAGGGCGATTAACCAAAGCATAGACGATTAATAAAGGCACAGGATGACGCTCCACCACATCATCACTGCGGTAACGCAATAAACGTACTTTACCCTGCTGATCAAGCACATCATAAGGTGTTACACCCTCAAAGCTTTCATCCATTGTCAGCAGGTGCTGCATACCAACTGCCAAATTTTCATTAAAGCTTTTCATTTCATTGAGAATGTCATCATAATCAAACTGAAATGGCATTATGCACCCTCCCCGCTCGCTGATGAGACGGCTGGATTCGTCGCTGCGCTTAGCGAAGCAACTTGTTGCTCTAAACGCTGTAACTGTTGTCGGAAGGCACGCTGTTCACAACGCAAGTTTTGCTGTTGTTGCAAAATACCATTCATATCTGCACGGGTTGGCAAATTCATGTGACACAAATGCTCATCCTGAAAGTGATTTAGCGCCAATTTTAAACGCATGAATGCATTCACTAGATCACCATAAATGACCTGATACTCATCACTCATCGCAAAATTGGCATAAACACCTTCGCAGGCATCAACCCACAAATCAAACAACTCACGTAAGGAAGTAATGCTTTTTTCTTCAGCCGCCATTTCCTGTACACGCGCCCGCAAAGCACTCATCGCCGCAATATTTTGCCGCGAAAAAGCGCCAAGATACGCATGTAGTGCTTGTTGGTAATCCGTTGCCAAGACAGACAAATGCTGTAAACGATCTTTTAGATTATTTGGCACGCTATCCATAGGCAACAAAGCCAATGTTTTAAAAAATTGCTCCTGCCAACGTTGCGCGCTCTCTTGACTGTGCTCCCCCAACCATTTGCCGAGCTCAGGCATACGTTCAACCACATGCCCCCAACTTTCAGCCACAGCCAAACCAGATATCAAGCTATCAATGCGTAAATGACCGCTTTGTGATTTTTGTAGCCATTGATTCAATGCCGATTCAATCACCGACATCCAATCATCAAACTTAGGCGTATGGTGGGCACTTTTTAAGACTTGTTCCCCCAGTTGCGTATAAACCTGACCCATTTCAAGGACACGCTCTAACACATCGCGCACAGATAAAGGAACACCTGATAACACTCGACTCAAACTTTCATTAAAATCACCGAGAGGCTTGGAGTTTTCTTGGCTTATATTAACCAGCTTCTCCCAATACTGTCGCTGGGCGTCTAGCCAAGACTGCATTGTTTCTTCCGACCAAACTGAATTCATCATAATTTCCCTATAAGGGTTGTGCGAAATAACCGTATCATGCTAGTTTGTGCGGCGCAACAAGCTTTTTTTCGATCAGGAGAGAATGAATGCACGAGGACATTGTAATCGTTGCTGCTACCCGCACTGCATTGGGGAATTTTAACGGGTCTTTGGCAGGGATTTCTGCGGCTGAATTAGGTGCAACCGTTATCAAATCACTGCTGGAAAAAACCGGTGTTGCCCCCGAACAAATTGATGAAGTCATTATGGGCCAGGTACTCACAGCAGGCAATGGGCAAAACCCTGCTCGCCAAGCCGCACTAGCTGCTGGATTGTCAGAAAAAACGCCCGCCATGACTATCAACAAAGTCTGTGGCAGTGGTTTAAAAGCCGTTCATTTGGCCTATCAAGCAGTTGCCTGTGGCGATGCTGAGATTGTCATTGCTGGTGGACAAGAAAACATGAGTGCATCCGCACATATTGTTCCTAACTCACGCAACGGACAAAAAATGGGCGACTGGAAAATGGTCGATACCATGATCAAAGACGGTCTATGGTGTGCTTTCAATCATTACCACATGGGTACAACGGCTGAAAATATTGCCCAAAAATACGGTTTTAGCCGCGAACAACAGGATGAGTTTGCTGCCGCCTCCCAACAAAAAGCAGAAGCAGCTCAAAAAGCAGGCTACTTTGATAATGAAATTACAGCGGTCAGCATCCCACAACGCAAAGGTGAGCCAGTTGAATTCAAAGTAGATGAATTCCCACGTCATGGCACTACAGCTGAAAAACTATCTGCTTTGCGCCCTGCTTTCAGCAAAGAGGGTACGGTTACAGCAGGCAATGCTTCCGGCATTAACGATGGCGCAGCCGCCGTGATGGTCATGAAAGCTAGCAAAGCGCAAGCCTTGGGTTTAAAGCCGCTCGCCAAAATAAAAGCATTCGCTAGTGCTGGCGTTGATCCAGCCATTATGGGTACCGGGCCAATTCCAGCCACCACTCGCTGCCTAGAAAAAGCAGCTTGGCAAGTCGCTGATTTAGACATGATCGAAGCCAATGAGGCATTCGCAGCACAAGCCCTGTCAGTCAATCATGAGCTGGGCTTTGATTTATCCAAAGTCAATGTCAGTGGTGGCGCAATTGCCTTAGGGCATCCAATCGGTGCATCTGGTGCGCGTGTATTGGTAACTTTATTACACGGCATGAACCGTACCGGCGCACAAAAAGGTCTAGCGACCTTGTGTATTGGTGGTGGTCAGGGTGTCGCGCTGGCTGTTGAAAAAGTTTGATTTCCGATAATTTCCAATAGTTAAGGACTAAATAATGAGCAAAGTGGCATTAGTAACTGGTGGTACAGGTGGTATTGGTACCGCAATCTGCAAGCGTTTGGCTAAAGATGGCTTTAAAGTCATTAGCACTTATTTTGAACCGGAAGAACAAGCCAAAGCATGGGCTGAAGCGCAAGATTTTGATGTTGATCTGTATGCTTGTGATGTCAGCGACTATGACTCTTGCAAAGCTATGAAAGAACAGATTGAGGCAGATCACGGCCAAGTAGACGTTATTGTCAATAATGCTGGTATTACTCGTGATGCCAAATTCAGCCGTATGACGCCAGAGCAATGGCGCGCTGTTATTTCTACCAACCTAGACAGCTTGTTCAATATTTGTCATCAATTCGTTGATGGCATGGCCGAGCGCGGCTATGGTCGCATTGTTAATATTGCATCCATTAATGGTCAAAAAGGCCAAGCCGGTCAAACCAATTACAGCGCTGCCAAAGCAGGAGCACATGGCTTTACTATGGCTTTGGCACAAGAAGTTGTGCGCAAGGGTGTAACCGTCAATACAGTATCCCCGGGTTATATCGGTACAGATATGGTTATGGCGATTCGTGAAGATATTCGTAACAAAATTATCGAGCAAATCCCTATGCAGCGTTTAGGTAAGCCAGAAGAAATTGCTGCCACTATCGCTTTTCTAGTATCTGACGATGCTGCCTTCATTACTGGTGCAAACTTCGCTGCAAACGGCGGCCAACACATGCACTAATGCTTTCAGCCATAAACTGAAAAGGCTCTATCTACTATTGTTTTTTTGCTGAGTAGACCAGCATAATCAGCTTTTCGGCTTCAACATCTGCCCGTTTCCTAGAGCGGGCAGTTTGCTTCTTTAAAATAAAAAGCCTTTAATTAATAATACCAACCATGTATATCATGGCATTTACAAGACTGATTTGGTACAAACAGGCATGTCAAACAACCGCATCATTAAGAAATATCCCAACCGTCGCCTGTATGACACGCACCAGAGCTGCTACATCACCCTGAACGATGTACGTGAACTGGTAATGTCAGAGACGCCTTTCCAGGTCGTAGACCGACAAACCGGAGAAGATATTACTCGCAATATTTTGCTACAAATTATTCTTGAGCAGGAATCAGGTGGCAAACCACTATTCAGCGCTGAAATACTGTCACAGTTTATTCGCCACTATGGTGTTAACTCACAACAAGGGTTTACCACCTTTATGGAACAAAGCATGAAGCTATTTAACAGCCATCAACAAGCTATTTCTGAGCAAATGCAAAAAGCGCTCTCAGGCACACCACTAGACACTTGGCTTAAACTGAGCGAACAAAACCTGCAAACCTGGAATAAAATGCAACAGGAACTCTTCAAGGGATTATCAGTGGGTAGGCGAGGAGATAAACCATCCAGCCCAGATCAAGACTCATCAGACACAGAGAAAACAGAAAAAAATGACCCGCTTAAGCGCGGGTCTAACTGATATCACAGCAACCGGATGTAGAGGAAAGGAGGAGAATCATCCGGCACTGTATGGAGATCACTAAAATCATTAAGCAACTTTAGATTTGCCAGCTTTAGTGGCGTTTTGAGCCATTTCAGAAGCTTTAGACATCGCTTGCTCAACAGCAGCTTGAGCTTTTTCCATGTTTTCAGTCATAGACTTCTTGCTCAGCTCAGTCATTTTTTCAGTGCTTTCAGAAGCATTTTTAGCAGCTTCTTCAGCGATAGCCATCAGCTCTTCACGTGTGCTACTCAACATGTCGATGGCTTCACGAATATTGCTCATCCACTTTTCGTTGCAAGACTTTACGATTTCTTGTTGCAGAGTGATAACTTCTTTTGGGTCTTTAGCTTTAGTGATTGCTTCAAAGGTTTTGCTGCCGCTTTCAAAGCAAGAGTTTACCAGTTGACTTTGCTTCTCGGTTAACTGCTCAAAAGTTTTCATATTCAGCTCACCAACACGCTTAGCTGATTGCATCGCTTTGTCATTGAAAGCTTTCATTAAGTCCATCATTGGGTTTTCCATCACTTCATCCTCATACGGTAAAACGGTGCTTTTGAGAATTTGTTGCGCTGCAACATTTGTTGTATTGAACAATAACTAACTTATAAGTAACTGTCAAACATTTTTTGTGCGTCGCACAATCTTTTTAAAACCAAGGCACTCCCTATACAATACTAACCCAGTATCAACAAGCGCATAGCGATGGCAGAAATGAAAATTGCCTAAGAAATAGGCCGGATAGATAGGTTAAGCAGCAAAACAATGAACGCAACTTAGCCGATAAAAAAGTATTATGTATTATGAGCAATACGACTTAAGTATTTAAAACCCTCACCCCAAGCTTTTTCCCAATGAAAGAGGCTGTGGGTGAGGTTTTTTAAGCATTCCAGTCTAAATCAAGGACTAAACGAAGAACCACAGCCACAAGTTGTGGTGGCGTTTGGATTACGAATAACAAACTGAGCACCTTCTAGTCCCTCAGTGTAATCAATCTCAGCCCCTACCATATACTGGAAACTCATGGGATCAATCAACAATTTGACACCATTTTTTTCTACCAAGGTATCCCCCTCGGTTTCATTCTCATCAAAGGTAAAACCATACTGAAAACCTGAGCATCCCCCTCCCGTTACAAATACACGCAGCATGAGAGCCTCATTGTTTTCTTCTTCAATCAGTGCTTTGACCTTGGCCGCAGCAGCATCGGTAAAGATCAGCGGGTCATCAATGGCCACTGTCATATCATTCTCCTAAAACATCACTATGCGAGACACGTTAGCACCCGAGTTTACACAGGGTCAAGCTTCTGAGGATTCTTCTACAACGGGTGCAGGACGTGCTTGAAGCTGAGACGTGTCGCTAGGTTTCTGGCGCACTAACTTACCATTGACTTCAGCCCCCACAGCCATCTCCAAAAGATTATAGTAAACATCCCCACAAACACGTGCTTTTTCGAATAGTTCTACTTTGCCATTAGCAAAAACATCCCCCTCAATCGAACCGTTCAGCAACATACTAGAGACACGTACTTCACCTTGAATACGCCCCTGCTCACTTAAAATCAACGTAGAGTCATCATTGTCAGCGGTGAGATTGCCTTTAATCGTACCTTCAACATTCAAATTACCTGAAAACTGCAAATCGCCATCAATAGTAGTTCCACGACCAATCAGTGTATCAACACGCGCACTGCGGCTAGTTTTTTGCTCTGTATGAGCTGATGAAGCAGAAGGCGGTGCGGATGGTGCCACGCTCATAGTATTACCACCAGCATTGCCCTTAACATTTTTCCCGAACATTTGGCTTTACTCCTTAACTTGCAATCGATTTTTGGGATAATTTGAATGAATTCCAGTCATAAGTCTTAGTGATTTTTTCTGCACCACTGTTTTTGTCTGGCTGCAAAATCACAGTGATTTTTTCGGGTATAAAAAACTCCGGTAACTCCAAAGTCCCCTCAAGACTAAGATAATATTTTAGGGAAAAGCGTTCCGTTTGTTCGTCTTCCCTAGCCCTTGTCAGTTCAGCCAACGCGAACGCTTTATCCTTACCATTCAGTTTACCTGTCAATCTTATATCAAAATGACCGGAAACCACAGCCTCACCGCCGCGTAAATGCGCTAATACTAAATGATATTGATAAAAACGCCCTGCCTCCAAGGTATGACCTTCATCATCCAGTTGGCGAACTTTTAATCCAAAATGCTGGATTTGTAAACCTCGTGGTGCATCTTCACGGGGAGTAAGAATAGCTTCATAGAGTAACAAACGCTGCTTGGCTTCTACCAAATCCCCTTCCAATAATAACAATTTACGCCGCAATTCCTCATTGGCTACTTCTTGTATCTGTTGCGCCCGCTGCGCTGCCTTGGCCTGACCTTCCAGACGAATCAACTCAGATTTCTGTTTTTCCAACAAATGCTGCTCGCTGGCACGGCTACTAAACGAAACAGCAGGCCAAGAACCTGAGCCTACCTCACCCACCAACAGCGCATTATTCAAGAAAAACCAAGCCAAACCACCGAGTAAAACCAATAAAAGTAGCCACAAATACAAACAACAGCGGCACTTCTTACCTGGTGCTTGCAACTCCACCACACCTCGATGATCAATACGATACTCTAAGCTCATATAAACAAACTAAGGCGTATATTCAAGGCAATAAGCCAAGCCATTGCAAACCACTCCGGTGTAACTCGTTGCTCCAGCAAGGTTAAGCTTTTTCACAGTACGCCTTTCTCTAAAAGTATTAGGATTTGCTGTATAATACCCGTTCCTTTTGGCTTAACAAGCTTTACTCCATGAAACTCAACATTAAAGTATTATTTGTATTCGCACTCTTAATAGGTGCAGCCGTTTTCTTCTGGCTAGCACCCTCTAGCGGTTTGCAAGCAGCACCGCTCATTAGTATGACAACCATTGATGGTACAAGCATTCATACCAAAGACCTACGGGGCAAGCCTTATATGGTCGTTTTCTGGGCTACAGAGTGCCCAGGTTGCGTTAAAGAAATTCCCAACCTAGTACAACTAGAGAGAGAACTGGGAAAGCAAGGATTTCGGGTAGTGGCTATTGCCATGCCACACGATACAGTGTCCCAAATCAAAACGATGCGAGAACAAAAAGGCATGAATTATGACATTGTCTACGACGAGAAAGGTGATCTCGCTGAAACCTTTGGCGGCATTATGGTTACCCCCACAAATATTCTGGTCTCCCCCGAAGGTAAAATCGTTTACCAAAAAATGGGCGAGTTCGATCCTGCTGATATGCGTCAGCGCATTCAAAGCTTGCTGACAGGCTAAGGAAACAGCCACATGACTTATCTATGGATCAAAGCCTTACATATTATTTTTATGGTCACCTGGTTCGCTGGCTTATTTTATTTGCCACGCCTGTTTGTCTACCACGCCATGCCAGAAAATAGTGCCAACTTCAACATTTATAAAGTGATGGAGCGCAAGTTATTTATCATAATGACCATTGGCGCCATATTGACGTTGCTACTCGGCATCATGCTATTGTGGTTAGGAAATTGGGTGTTATTTAAATCAGGCTGGTTTCATGCCAAATTATTATTGCTGCTGATTCTGTTTGTTTATCACTACTATTGCTACCGCTTGGTGCTTGACTTTCGTCATGATGCTAACCAGCATTCCCATAAATGGTATCGCCTCTTTAATGAAGCCCCTAGCGTACTTTTGATTTTGATTGTCATTCTGGCAGTGGTAAAGCCCTTCTGAAGAACCCACGGAAGCCGTGTGCAGTGCAGTGAGTTGTAAGGAGCAACAAAAAAGGGATGCTTAAGCATCCCTTCTTAATTTTAATAATGGTGCCAACTCATTCAAAGCACGGCGATAAACGCGCCGCTTAAAAAAAATCACTTCTTTGGGCGGCATCCAGTAATCAACCCATTCCCAATGATCAAACTCCGGCTTGGGAGTAGCTTTTAAATTGACATCGTTATCTTCGCATAGCATACGCAGTAAAAACCAACGCTGCTTTTGCCCGATACATAAGGGCTTCGAACGACGACGCAGCATGTGATGAGGAATACGATAACGTAACCAACCGCGTGTTTGTCCAATGAGTGCGACATGCTCCTGCAATAAACCAGTTTCTTCCCTTAACTCGCGGTACATAGCATCAAGTGGAGATTCACCTTGATCTATCCCTCCCTGTGGGAACTGCCAGGAATCCTGACCCAAGCGCTTCCCCCAGAATACTTTGCCGTCGCAATTGCAGACGATGATACCAACATTCGCGCGGAATCCATCCTCATCAATCACGCTCGACCTCCAAAAAATTAATTATTCACAATTCTTCCATAATCTTCATGATTCAGCAATTTCAAAGCGCTATAATCGCCATTTTTCAAGCAACTTCCATAGGACTCTTGGATGACTTTGGCACTATTTGATCTAGATCACACCCTACTGCAAGCTGATAGCGATCATGGTTGGGGAGATTTTCTAGTCAACAAAGGATTGGTCGATGCAGAACAATATACGGCGGCTAATCAACATTTTTACCGCCAATACCAAGCAGGCACATTAGATATTCATGAATACGCTGCTTTCAGTTTTCAATTCCTGCAACGCACTGATCGCGCTACCCTGAACGCATTACATCAGCAATATATGGAGGAATTTGTGCGTCCTCGTATTAGTCAGGCCGCACGTGAGCTGGTCGCTAGGCATCGTGAACAAGGTCATACCTTAATCATTATTACTGCGACCAATAGCTTTGTTACCCGTCCTATTGCCACGGAGTTAGGTATTAGCGAACTTATTGCTATTGAGCCGCGCATGGAAAATGGCCATTTCACCACACAAATTGCAGGTATTCCCAGCTTCCGTGAAGGCAAGGTGCAACGCCTGTATTTATGGCTAGAAAACAATACTGAAACGCTGGCAGGCAGTTATTTTTATAGTGATTCACACAATGACTTACCCTTACTCGAGCTAGTCGATCACCCTATTGCCGTTGATCCAGACAATACCTTACGCGCCATAGCTGAAGAACGTCACTGGCCGGTTATTAGTTTGCTGCCATAAAAACCAGACAAGCCTTTTGTACTGAACGTACTCATTCGCAGATTTATTCCTCTGACATACCTTGCCAGAGCATTTCATAACCTACTTCGTAAGTTTTCTGACTAAAATGGGCTAGCTCCTGAAACTTTGCTCTGAACAACTTATCAGCATGGGAGCGCTCATGCTGTTCAAAAGATTTCCAATAGGTAACAATAACAATGTCACCCATGTTTTGTTTTACACACTTATCGCTACCAGAGTCATCCGCGTCCACGCCAACTGAGCCTTCTTCTGAAATAAAACCGGCATTACGAAAAACCTGTCCACCAATGAAACCGCCCTGATCATCGCCATAGTTATTTTTAACAACATTACACAGTTCACCTAGCGTGAGCTCTACATCTTCAATCGCCACACCGTCCTTTAAATCCACCACATTGAACAACATGACACAACCGAACGGAATTTCGATGGGATTAAACATAAATGGCCTCCTCTTCAGCAAGCGTTTTCATCTACAGTCAGCTTAAATCGCGTTTCAAGAACTACAATAAGCCTTTAGGCTACTCAGTGCTTCACCAAAATATAGGGACTCACATAGCATCCTTCAAACACCAAGGAGAATTGTCATGGCAAGCACAGACGATAAAAGCAAACAGACCCGACAGCATTACCTGCAAAACTTTATGTCTGCACTACCTGACAAACTAGTGCAAACCTTCTTGCTAGAAAAATTAAACGCTGATCGCAACTGGTGTGACGAGTTAATGATTTATGCCCTGCCCCATACTCCAGCAGATGATCTAGCTGAAGCCCGCTATCGGCAAAGCATTAGCAGCATGATGCGACACCACACCAACAAAAGTGGTTACATCCTGCCGCCAGCCGCAGAAAAATTACTGGATGCTATTAATACGCTACTCGACAGCACGAGCAAACCCAGCATTGCTCCCCAACAAGCGATTAACTTATGTATCGCTGCCTTGAGCCAACTGCCTGAACTAGGCGAGCGTATGGAAGATGCGAATGAACGCTTGTACCAACTAGCAGAAGGCATTTGCGCACGTTTGTATGAATGCTTTATCGAACTAGACAGCACAGAACAAGAAAATCTGTTCCAACGCCTATTGCGTGAATACGCTGAACCCATGTACCTAGATCGTGACCTTGATAGCATCATTCTGAAGTTATTAAAGCAATGGACAAAATATAAACCAGAATGGCAAAAAGCTTGCCTAATACAACAAGAAACCTTACTCAAACAAAGCCAAGATGATCATTGGCGCAAAGCTTACCTAATCAAGCAAACCAGTGAATTACTACAGGGCTGGCACAAGGAATAATGGAAATCAAAGTTAACTTTCTCGACAATTTGCGCCTTGAGGCCAAGTTTGATGATTTTAGCGTTATAGCTGACCAGCCCATTCGTTACCAAGGCGAAGGCTCTGCGCCTAGCCCATTTGATTACTTTCTAATATCCTCAGCGCTGTGTGCGGCATATTTTGTTAAGGTTTACTGTAATGCACGCCATATTCCCACCGAACACATTCGTGTATCACAAAACAATATTGTCGACCCCGATAATCGCCATCAGCAGATATTCAAAATTCAAGTAGAATTGCCGGAGAACCTCTCAGAAAAAGATCGCACAGGCATTTTGCGTTCGATTGAACGTTGTACTGTTAAAAAAGCCATTCAAACTGGCCCCGTGTTTCAAATTGAAGCCATTACCAATCTGGAAGAAGACGCTCAAGCACTACTAACACTTAAACCTAATAACCGCTCCCAAACCTTTATTGCTGGCAAAGACTTACCGCTAGAACAAACAATTGCCAATATGACACAAGTTCTCGCCAATTTAGGTATAAAAATCGAAGTGGCTTCATGGCGCAACCTTGTTCCGCATGTTTGGTCTTTACATATCCGCGATGCAGCCTCACCCATGTGTTTTGCCAATGGCAAAGGATCAAGCAAGGCCAGTGCGCTTTGTTCAGCACTTGGTGAATTTATTGAACGATTGAGCTGTAATTTCTTTTATAATGACCAATATTGGGGTGAAGAAATCGCTCATAGCGACTTTGTACATTATCCCAATGAGCGTTGGTTTAAAGCAGGCTCGAATAATAAACTACCCAAAGGTTTATTAGACGAGTATTGCTTAGCTATTTATAACCCTGATGGGGAGTTACGCAGCTCACATTTAATTGATACTAACTCAGGCAATAAACAGCGCGGGATTTGTGCTTTGCCTTTTGTGCGCCAATCTGATCAAGCCATTGTGTATTTCCCTTCCAATTTAATTGAAAACTTATACCTTAGCAATGGTATGAGTGCAGGTAATACACTAGCAGAAGCACAGGTACAATGCTTATCAGAGATTTTTGAGCGCGCTGTCAAAAAAGAAATCATTGAAAATGAAGTGGCTTTACCCGATGTTCCCACAGAGATTTTAAATCAATACCCAGATTTGCTAGAAAGCATTAATGCCTTAGAAAAACAAGGTTTTCCGGTTTTAGTCAAAGATGCCTCTCTAGGGGGACAGTTCCCAGTTACTTGCGTCACGTTGATGAATCCGCACAATGGTGGCGTGTTTGCCTCATTTGGTGCACATCCGCGTATGGAAATTGCTTTAGAGCGTAGCTTAACTGAATTATTGCAAGGACGTAGCTTTGAAGGTTTAAATGACTTTCAGCCGCCTACATTTAATACTATGGCCGTATCTGAACCGAATAATTTTGTCGAGCATTTTATTGACTCATCCGGCCTAATTTCTTGGCGCTTTTTTAGCAATAAGGCAGATTATGAATTTAGCCATTGGGATTTTTCTGGCACAACCGTACAAGAAGCACAAAACCTATTCAGTATTTTAGAAACACTGGGCAAGGAAGTTTATATGGCCGTTTATGAAGATTTAGGCGTACCAGTTTGCCGTATTTTAGTGCCAGATTATTCTGAAATCTACCCAATTGAAGATTTGATTTGGGATAATACCAATCAAGCGCTGAACTATCGTCAGGCTATTCTCAATCTACATACTTTATCCGATCAGGCTTTAACGGATTTAGTCGAGCAACTAGAAGAAAGTCAACTAGATGATTATACCGATATTATTACCCTGATAGGTATTGAATTTGATGAAAATACGCCTTGGGGACAGTTGACTGTTTTAGAGTTAAAACTATTAATTTACTTAGCTTTAGGGCAGCATGAAGCAGCTTTGGAAAAAGTCGAGCAATTCTTGCAATACCATACCAATACGCTGGAACGCAGCTTATTTTATCGAGCGATGCAAACTGTTTTAGAAATAGAACTAAATGAAGCACTTGTTCTGGATGACTTCCTAACTAATTTAACGCGCATGTTCGGACAAACCATAATGGATGCTGTTATTGGCTCAATACAAGGTACTGTGCGCTTTTATGGGCTAACACCTACCAATAGCCAATTAGAGGGCTTAGATAAACATTTGCGTTTATTGGAAAGTTATAAGAAGCTGCATAAGGCGCGGGGGCGCATGGCGAATTAATATGGGAAAAGCGGGTAACTGTCAGATCAGGTTTGGACGAGTACAATTTAGATGATGCGGATCAACAAGCTCATCCGCTAAAGAGACCGGCATAAAGCGCAATATCTTTACACCGACGGTGACGAATAATAGCGCTAAAGCAACGCCACCCAGCCCTAGCATCCATTCCCAAACAGACGGCGTATAGCTGTACGTTTCACCATCAAAATAAGCACTTTGCATTTCAGCACCGGGGAATAACACTAGCGGATAAGCCTGTCCACCAATCAAAACAACGTAAATCTGCATTAGTCCACCGAAGACCACCAAAGCCGCAGCCGCTATCACAGCCCAAGAATTATTTTTCAAAAAGCGGCAGAAGATCAATCCAAGGGGCAACAAGCTCCCCAATACAATCTGTCCCAACCAGAACATCCAAGTATAAATGCCACCATCCCATAACATAAAGGCTTCCACATCATGATGCTCAGTAGCGTAAAGATTAGTTAGCTGCCGTGCCAACTCCAGCAATAACACAGCACCAATAAATACAGCCAACAGGTAACGCAAACGATTCAGTACAACATCACCCAGCTCACGCTCAGTCAAGCGATAAGCAGCTAATAAGATGAGCAAAAACAGGGCTAAACCCAATGCAAAAGACATAGCAATAAATAAAGGTGCCATAATCGCAGCATCATAATATTGCCGTGCGACCAAGAAACCAAAAATAGAACCTGTACCCATCGTTAAAATCAAACGCCAAGCAAACGCAGCAAAACCGACGACTTTATAGAATGGCTTCATTTTACGATCCATCATCGTCCAGATAGACAGCACGGACAAAACCAAAAAACCGTTATACAGAATGATGTTCCAAGCAAAAATAGACTTAAAATTGTAATGAGTCATAGCAATGATCAAACGATCAGGTCGCCCCAAATCCAATACCAATATCATCAAACCACCGACTAATAAGGACATCGCCACCAAAGCGGAGAAGCGCCCCAGCGGTTGATAAATAAACTTGCCAAAAACGCTGCCAATAGCGCTTATATTTAATACCCCTGAAGCTGACACAATCAGAAAAATAGCAAACACATGCGGCAAACCCCACACAATCTGATTATTCATACCACTGACATAATGCCCGTGGTGCTCCATATAGAAAAAGGCCATTGCGCCCAAAACTACCACAGCCGCTAATACAGCCAGCAGCAGGTAAAAAGGCTTGTTGGCCGGAATTTCACGGTACTCGATTGATTTAATGCTCATCTGTTACTGTCTTTCCCGAGTCACAACAGTCACAAACCTTGATAACGAACGCCCGTATTCAAGCCCAAATCAGCACGAATCTGCTGCGCACCCTGCTCTTTTAATACCTGACTAATACGGCTATTCGGATCATTCAAATCGCCAAAAATCACCGCATCGGGTTCAGCTTCCACACAAGCTGGCAATTGGCCATGATCAATACGACGCGCACACATATTGCAAGATTCCACTGTACCAATACCACGCGGCGAATATGGACGTTGATCAGTCAATGGTTCGTGGACAAAACTACGTGCTTTGTAAGGACAGGCCATCATGCAATAACGACAGCCAATACAAACATGCTTATTCACCTGCACAATGCCATCAGCACGGCGCATGGATGCTCCTGTTGGACAAACATCGACACACGGTGCAAACTCACAATGCTGACACATGATTGGCAAAGTAAAACGGTGTTTGGTCTGCTTATCTGTCACTTGCACCGTACGTATCCAGTGAGCCTGCTGCTGGGCATTGGCATGCGGATCATTCCCCCAACCATGCTCTTTCTGACAAACAGCAAGCATTGTAGCTCCACCATCTTGCAACTTGTGAATATCAATCAAGATGCCCCAACGAACCTGACTACTCACCGGCTGATCCAGCGGACGTACTTTCATGACATTACCCGATGGCTTAGACGACTTAGACGGGCTAGATGGATTAGATAGGCTGTTGCTCGCCGCAGCTTGTTCAGCAGCTACGCAACGATTCGCCTGCACCACATGCAAAATCAGATGAGGTGCAAACGCGGCAGTGACTGTACCCATCCCCGTCACCAGTGCCATAAACTTACGCCGATAAGCATTGATCTGATTAGGCGTCATCTCTGTCATGGCTTGTCCCACCGTTCGCTGACCAACATCATGTCTGCCAATGTAACATCACCTTTAAGCGACTGATGATAAGCGGCACTACTTAGCTTATGCTGATAATCAGGCTGCTTCATGACTACAGGTCGATCAGCGTGACACTGAAAACAATCGATTTTTACACCAACGTAGTGATGACAAGTCGCGCAGAAGTGATCCTTTTGCGCGTCATTATAATGCACCGCAGAACCATCTTCGCGCGTTGCTGCAACATGACAATAAATACACTCCACCAAGCTGTGTTTAGTCGTGCGAATCCCATCCATCAGGCTGGCATCCCGATGCACATCCAGATAAACCATATGATTGCGACGCATATCGGCTGTTGGCTCAACACACTGTACTGCCTTAGCTTTGGCAGGGGCTAAATTTGTCTCTGGCGGTGACGCATCGCATCCCGCCAGTAGCGGCAGCAGACCAAACACTGACAGTAACAAGGCTGGCTTCAGTTGGCTGGGCATAATCAATGACGTACCACGCAAATCATCCGGCTTAAAGGCGAGCTTGTACAGATACCTGACGCTGCAAGACCAGTGCATTGCTCACCAACTGATGAACACTGACAATCTGATCCATCGAAAAACCGTAATAAGGGATCACCCTAGTAAACTGCGACTTACAAATGGCACAAATGGTTGCCATATGGGTCACGCCTTTTTGTTCAGTCACGTAGCGCAGCGCTTCCATACGGGGCTGTGCACCCTTGATACGTAAATCCATCAAGTCATCCGTGAGCAAACCACCGCCACCACCACAGCAGTAAGTGGCCTCATGGATGGTATCAGCGGGCATATCAATAAAATGATTACAAACCGCCTTGATCACATTACGCGGAATTTCAAACTGACCACCTGGCTTATTCCCCATCCGCGATCCACGCGCCACATTACAGGAATCATGGAAAGTCAGCACCATGTCATCATTTTGTGATTTGTCTAGCTTCAGCTTGCCATCCTGAATCAGTCCCCAAGTTACTTCCAAAATATGTTGTGGCACGGGGTAACGCTGATCTAGGAAATCAAAAGGTCCAGCTAAAGTATTCAAAAAGCTATAAGCGACCCGCCAAGCATGTCCACATTCACCAAAAACAATCCGCTTGACCTTCAATTTAATCGCAGCTTCACGAATACGCAGTGCCAAACGACGCATATTCTCGTAACTACCAATAAACATACCGAAATTAGCCGCCTCAGACGCATACGAACTGAGTGTCCAGCTTATACCCGCTTCGTGGAAAACCTTGGCATAGCCTATTAAGCCATCCACATGCGGCTCTGCGAAAAAGTCTGCGGATGGCGTCACCAATAACACCTCTGCCCCCACTTCATCCAGTGGGAAGCGTACCTTGATACCGTTATCTTCTTCAACATCCTCTTCCAAACCTTCCAGCGTATCAGCCAGCGCCATTTCCGGCAGCCCTAGGTTGTTACCAATCTTGAAGACTTTGCCAACAATTTCATTACAATACTTCTGGCCGCGCCCGATATGATTGAGAATCTCACGCGCCGCCATTGAAATTTCAGCCGTATCAATGCCATAAGGGCAAAATACGGAACAGCGACGACACTGTGAACACTGGTGATAATAGTTATACCAGTCTTCAAGCAGCTCTTCAGTCAAATCAACCGCACCCACCAACTTAGGGAAATACTTACCCGCGAAGGTAAAATAACGACGATAAACCTTACGCAATAAATCTTGCCGCGCTACTGGCATATTCTTGGCATCTTGAGTCCCAATGAAATAGTGGCATTTATCGGTACAAGCACCACACTTGACACAAATATCCAAATAAACTTGCAAAGAACGATAGCGATGCCGCAAATCATCCAACTTTTCCAGCGCGCGATTTTTCCAGTCGGGCACTAATTCAAAACGCCCACCCTCTGCTGACATTGCAAAATCAGTCGGAAAGTGCATGGCTTCTTGGAAGTCCGGCTTGGCGATAAAAGGCCCATTGCCTTGCATGGTATCTTCGCGGACTTCCGGTATCTCAACGTAACCCTCGCCATTCAGTTTAGGTATTTTGTAATCAGCCACGCCGTTTTTACCTCAGAAACTTGTTCAAATCGATTACTTGCAAGTCAGCCAGCCATACTGTGTATTAACTATTTAACTCATCACGATACAACTTGCCTTGCTTTTCCAGCTCCAAAGCCCAGCCAGATACATGGCGCTTTTCACGCGGATTATCGACCTGATTACGAGTTGGACTAAAGAAGACACCAGGCGCATGCAGCAATTTGCTCATCGGAAAAATCATCATCAAGATCGCTACCAATAACAAATGCAGCAGTAGCACAGAATCACTAGGCAGTGCTTGCCAATCAAACAACATCAAACCCTGAAAGAATGCTTTCACCATAACGATGTCAGTATGGAAGACAAACTTCATCATCAAACCACTCAGCCCAATGCCGATGAGCAAAGCCAACATTAAATGATCTGAAGGTGCAGAAATATAACGCACTCTATCCACCAGAATACGTCTCGCCCACAAACCAGACAAACCGATAATCATGGCAAAACCAGCATACTTGCCAAACGGCTGCATGAATAACAACAAGCTGCCTACATCCACGAAATAGCGTGCATGACGAATCAACACCAGCCACAAAGCCATGTGGAAAATAAAAGTAAACAACCAAGTGTATTTATTGGAACGGAACAGACTTGCAAAGAAAATCACTTCGCAGAACATGCGCCACACCACGCCGCCCTTGCTCACAGGTGCTGGTGTTGTAGGAATTTTCAATGGCGCTGGCACTTTAGCATAAATGTAAACCTTGTACGCCACACCCGACACCAATACCAATGTTGCGACCCAGAACAAGATTCCGTACAGGCTACTTACAACCGTCACTACCGATTCCTCAAATTCCTCAAAGGCAAACCTCTACCGAAATCTTCTGATAATTCAATCAAACGCAGCCGGTTGGCTTAGGCAAACCAGCATATTTACAGGCTTGCTTACCTGGACCATAGGGGAACAGGCTGTACAGATATTTAGAATTACCCTTATCGCTGCCCAAACGCTTACCAACTACTTTGGTCAAAACGCGAATGGCTGGAGCAATTTGATACTCTTCATAGTATTCACGCAGGAAGTTAATAATTTCCCAATGCTCGTCAGTTAAATCAACATCTTCCGAGTTAGCCATCATAGTAGCTACTTCAGGTGTCCAATCGTCCAAATTTTCCAAGTAGCCTTCTTCGTCCACCGCAATACTTGCGCCATTGATTTCAAGTGCTGCCATAATGACGGCCTCCTATAGTAAAAATTGAAAAATTCAAAGCCAGCTTTGAGTCTTGTCATGGTCTACTGACAGGTCTACAAAACCTGCATAGTCAACCAGCTTTATCCCCTCAATGACGCGATCTATTGCTATACCACGCGCAGCCAAATCTGGTTCCAATACATAGACCGCTTTGTCAGACATTGCATCCTGAATGCTGTCAGCGATCTTTGAACCCATTACTGCGCCAATCACGCAGTCTTCGATCATGAGTACACTGTCACCTGCTAGGGCATGTCCAAGACAACTTTTCAGCGCATTACGTTCAAAGGGTGACTTATTTACAATGTGCAACATACTCATTATTCGCTTCCCTGCGCTTAAAAACTAAATGTCACGTCTTGCTCAGCCATCACAGTGGCTAGCTCCCGCCGTGAAATAACACGCACAGAAGGCTTTTCCACCCAATCATCTGCCTCATCTGCATAGGTGATGGGCATTAAGTCATTTTCTGTCAAGCCACGCTCTTCCAAAGACTCGCGTTCAACATACAGTTTATGAATATCATAATCACCCAAGGCATTGTAAACGGCAGAAAAGTTTTTCATACCGATTTCTTTCGGCTTCTGCCCTTTGACAATTTGGTAAACACCATCATCAATGAAGGCCACACTCACATCCTGCTCGAAAGCCGCTGCAATCAATACCACTTCCAGCGACTCCAGCGCATACACTGTGCCATAAGGCGCTTTACGGTTGACATACATGAATTTTTTCGTTGCCATGTTTTGCTCCCTTAGTCGCCAAAGACCAGTGTGCGATCAGACTGGATGCTGCCCTCAATAAGCTGACCCAGACCGGAAATACGAAAACCAGGTGCAATATTGTCAGCATCCAGCTTCTGGCGCTTTGCCTCAGCACTGTCCACCAAACCACGGCGCTGCGCAGCCGCAATACAGATCACTAAATCAATACCATGCTTTCCGGCTAATTCAGACCATGCTTTTTGAAGCAGGCGATCATCTTGCGGCGGAACTGCCAGACGTGTACCGTTATTCACTCCATCGTGGTAAAAGAACACACGAAAAATCTCATGCCCCTTGGCCAAAGCAGCACGAGCAAACTGAAGTGCCGTATCCGCAGCTTGATGCTGGTAAGGCCCCTCATTGATCATCAACGTATATTTCATGCTGTGTCCCTTTCCTTCAGCTTATTGCGAGCACCGCACCAGTTATCAATATGAGACTGGGTGAACAGCATAAGCGAACAACAACCGCAACACATTATCACACCATACAATCTAGTTTTATACCGCTTGCCATCCGCACAGCATGCAGGCAAAACCGCCATCCACCCACTCGCTCCACAAGTCGGTCTACAGCACATCCATACCAACACACAACAGAATGCTTCTTACTGGATTTATGGGAACAGAATTCACCCTATAAAATTCGCTATACATTACAAGCCGGTAAAAGTGTACTATACAATGATGAGTGGAAAAGTGAGCCAGACTTTGTCGAATAATAAACATGTTACGCATAGTAGGTAGTTTTTTACTGATTTTACTGCTAGCTTATTTGGGCTTAGGCGTTCTCCTGTACCTCAAACAACGCAGCTTTATTTACTTCCCGCAAGCCAACAATCTTGCCACACCCGAGAATAGCCTGATACTCCCAGTCAATGCTGCACACTTGCACTTGATCACGAGCATTGGTCAACGTCCGCAAGCAATTATTTATTTTGGTGGTAATGCTGAGGATGTATCACTGAGTTTGCCAGCCTTTGAAATAGCCTACCCCGCTCATGACCTGTATTTGGTCAATTACCGTTCTTATGGCAATAGCTCAGGCAAACCGACAGAAACTGCACTATTCGCCGATGCTCTAGCCGTTTTTGATCACGTACAACAACAAGGCTATAAAAAAATCATAGTGATTGGGCGCAGCCTTGGTTCGGGAGTAGCCTGCTATCTTGCCAGCCAACGCTCGGTGGATGAATTAAGTCTAGTGACACCTTTTGATAGCTTGCTTGCCATCGCCCAACAACATTACCCTGTTTACCCTTTGAGCTGGCTACTCAAAGACAAATATGAGTCTTGGCGTTACGCGCCTAAAATTAATGCTCCAACAACATTACTGATTGCTGCGCAAGATGAGATCATTCCTAACAGCCACTCCAAAGCTCTGTTTGCACACTTCCCCAAGGGGCAAGCACGTTACTTAATACTGGACAATACTCAGCATAATACTATTTCACAACACCCTGATTATTACGCCAGTTTGATACGCTTAGCCAATACGATCAAGCAGCCCTAAACCCCTACAAATCAACTACATCAGTCAGCAAAACCCATCCGATTATTCCTCTCATTACATCCCCCTTCTGAACCCCGCTCTTACAATCCTGCAAGCTTGCTTTAGAGGAATAATCCCATGAAAAAACTTGCGCTTTTTGTCGCACTAACGCTCTCTAGTTCAACCTGGGCGAGTCATCCTTCTCGTTTAGAACCTCGCGTTACGGCGGCGGTGCGTTCACCTTATTATTTTGCCATGCTGCCTGCCCAATATGAATACAAGGACGGACAGTATGAAGAAATCCAATCTGCTCGTGGCATAGCTTATCGCCTGCAAGAAGATGGAGGCTCGGTAAAGCTTTGGGAAGTCGAAGGTTGGTATGCTAATACGGTTTATCTGAGTGCAGATGGTCGACATCTCATTCGTATTGGCAATTGGCCAGAAGGTTTTGAGCCAGACAGCGACGATTTAGCTGTCGCTTTTTATCACGAAGGTGAATTACTGCGTGAGTACTCTACCGCAGACTTAATCAATAACCCTCGCAATGTTCGGGTCAACGCTGGGCATTATTTTTGGCTAGCACGTGATGGCAAATACCCACGCTTAAGCTTCAGTAATCATTTCATGTTGAAAACTATTGAAAACCGTGTACTAGAGTTTGACATTAGTACAGGTGATATTATTGGCTCTATTGCCAGCCCTCAGGGTACAGCGACAATGAGTCACGACACAGAAACAGCTCCCCGCAATTTGGATGAAACAACACAGCTACTAGGAATACGTCGTGATGGTCCAGCCAGCTTTACAAATATCGGCCTAACGCCTGCTACCCCTTCAGCACCACCAGCCACACAGTAAATGTTATTACACAAAAAGAAAGACCCGCATAATGCGGGTCTTTCAGTTTTAGCTAATCAAAAAACCTTTCTGGTTTTAGAGCAAGTTATTAAACCCACCACCAGCCTTTGATGCCAGTATTGGCGTTAGGGTTTGGGTTTGGGTTTGGGTTTGGATTAGGATTAGGGTTAGGGTTTGAGACTCCATCGTTCAGCCAATCACGGACATCATCGCCGTTGACGTGGCCATCTCCGTTGTAGTCATTGTACTCATCAGAGAACCAGTCAAAGAAACCTGCGCCGGTATCACCTTTGTCGCCTTTAGCGCCTTGGTCACCTTTGTCGCCTTTCTCACCTTTTACGCCTTGGTCACCTTTCTCACCTTTGTCGCCTTTCTCACCTTTTACGCCTTGGTCACCTTTCTCACCTTTGTCGCCCTTTACGCCTTGGTCACCTTTGTCACCTTTCTCACCTTTGTCGCCTTTGTCACCTTTTACGCCTTGGTCACCCTTGTCGCCTTTGTCACCTTTTACGCCTTGGTCACCCTTGTCGCCTTTGTCACCTTTTACGCCTTGGTCACCCTTGTCGCCTTT
>PDWJ01000669.1_pt1 | contig 48338 bp, 41 predicted proteins | sample 1430881 | NCBI WGS metagenome assembly PDWJ01 (sample SAMN01162460, study PRJNA174530) | Oral metagenome, whole genome shotgun sequencing project. | biome: Marine environment; feature: Marine mammal; material: Swab sample of the gingival sulcus; isolation source: swab sample of gingival sulcus...
TGAAGGAGTCAGTATACTATTTTTGGTCGAATTTATCTCCCTGAAATGGGAAATTTTTAATAAAATTCATAAGGTTGGGTGTTTTTCAGGGGCGACTAATTAGTGCTGGTTTAAGTTTCAAGTTTTAAACTAGATATTTTGGTTATACGGCATGTTTAAGAAATGCCTGGTCGTATTGTAATCCGTCCATTCCAGCGAGGCGTTATGCGCAATTATAAATAGATGATCATTTCTGGCACTGAGAATGCCTCAATTATAGGATCACCTGTTGCCATATCGCCCCCTGGGTTTGTGTCAAAGGTGCCAATACATGACTAGATTATTTGATAAAACTGGTTATGCCGTTATGTATATAATACACCCCTTCTCGAAAATACCCTTCGTCAGTTGCATTTGCTACTGCCGCAGTTCAGGCAGGTTTCACAGCCATCCATCATAATGATGGATTTGGTTGAGCATTTTTGACAGAGCGTTGCATTGGCAGGGTAGCTATCCCCATCATTCGCGCTGCTGCTGTTTTTGGCTTCAAAGGAAGCGCGTTTTTCAGCCAGAATGCGCTTGGTCAGGTCACTCATTTCCTCGCTTTCAATAAGCCCGATCGCCTTCATGTGTTTTTCAATCACTGCACCAATTTCGGCAACCAGGGAAGGCATAAAAACGCCGCCTTTTTTATAGTAGCCGCCATTTGGGTCATAAACGGAGCGCAGTTCCTCAACCAGAAAGGTTACATCACCACCCTTGCGGAAAACGGCTGACAGCACGCGAGTCAATGCGATAACCCATTGAAAGTGCTCCATGGATTTGGAATTGATAAACACTTCATAGGGCCGCCTGATCTCGTGATCAGTTTTTTCATTGAGAACAATATCATTAATCGTGATATACAGAGCATGTTCCGATATTGGAGGCTTTATTTTATATGTTGTGCCTAACAAGAATTCAGGACGCTCAATATTCTCATTCATTTCAATTGGCGCATTTTTCAGCTTTTCTGAATCTGTCCGAGAGGTATCCGGTTGACTGGTTTTTACTGCATAGTCAACGATTTTCTTTTCTATTTTAACTGCCATAGTAGTAGACCTGTTTAATCTTTTGTGCCTGTAATTTGCGTATTATCTACGCGTACCGCCCCGGTTCATGCATTTCCGACTTGTCACTACTTCCCGATATGCTTTGACTTTTAGGGCATTATGTACGAGTAAAACGCTCGTTAGTACTTACCGTAGGTACCTTCTTTCAATGCGTCGAACAAATTGGCGGCAGAATGAGTTTCACCATCGTACTCTACTTCTTCGTTACCTTTCACGCTAACCTTGCTGCCATCCTCCAAAGTAAACTCGTAGAGGGTGTTTTCCAGGTCTTTTTCTTTGACCAATACGCCCTGAAATGCCGCCGGATTAAACCTGAATGTGGTGCAACCTTTCAAGCCTTTATCATAGGCATACATATAAATATCTTTGAATTCAGGGTAAGGGAATTCAGTCGGTACGTTAGCGGTTTTGGAAATTGACGAGTCAACCCATAGCTGTGCCGCTGCTTGTATATCGACATGCTCATGCGGCGTGACTTCATCGGCAGAGATAAAGTAGTCCGGTAACTGCTCATCCGGGCTTTGGCTGAAAGGCATGGCACTCGAGTTAATCAGATGTCGGTAAGCCAGCAGCTCGTAGCTGAATACGTCGACTTTTTCTTTGGTTTTCTTGCCTTCACGGATCACGTTTCTGGCGTAGTGATGCGCAAAGCTGGGTTCAATACCATTGCTGACATTATTTGCTAAAGACAATGAAATAGTGCCAGTTGGGGCGATAGAAGTGTGGTGGGTAAAGCGTGCTCCTTTGTCCGCCAGGTTTGCAACCAGTTCCGGATCATGCTTTGCCAGCCGTTGCATATACCGACTGTATTTGGCGTGCAGTATCTTGCCTTTGACCTTGTCACCGATTTTTATTCCGTCTTTGACCATTTCCGGCCGTTTGGCCAGCATTTCGCCGGTAACAGTAAACGCTTGATCCATAATCGGAGCGGGTCCTTTTTCCTCACTCAATGCCAGCGCCTGCCGCCAGCCTTCCAGAGCCATTTCCATATTCACCTGTTCTGTGAAAGCGACAGATTGACTGGAACCATATTTCATTTTCAGCATGGTAAGAGTGGAGCCCAGCCCCAGAATGCCCATTCCGTGCCGACGTTTCGTTTCGATTTCCTTGCGTTGCTGAGGCAGAGGCAAGCCATTGATTTCGACAACGTTATCGAGCATGCGCGTAAAAATGGCGATTACCTTGCGGTATTTGTCCCAGTTAAACTCGGCATTGTCGGTAAATGGATTTTCGACAAATCTAGTTAGATTGACTGAACCCAACAAGCAACTACCGTAAGGCGGCAGCGGTTGTTCACCGCAAGGGTTGGTCGCTCGAATATTTTCACAGAACCAGTTGTTATTCATCTGGTTCACTTTGTCGATAAGAATAAAGCCGGGTTCAGCAAAGTCATAAGTGGACGTCATAATGGCGTCCCAGATAAAACGAGCTTTCAGGGTTTGATAGATTTTACAGGCAACCAGCCCTTGCTGGTTGGTTACGTAACCATCCTGAACCGGGAAATCCCTGAATACGAAGCGCTCCGAGGTGACCAGGTCTTCGGTTTCATACTCGGCTTCCTTGAGTGTGATAGGAAATGAAAGATGCCAGTCCGAGTCATTTTTTACCGCTTCGATAAAATCTTCGGTGATAAGTAACGAAAGGTTGAATTGACGCAATCGACCGTCTTCACGTTTAACCCGGATAAAGTCCAGTACGTCCGGATGGTGCACGTCGAATGTGGCCATTTGTGCGCCTCTTCTGCCGCCGGCAGAAGAAACGGTGAAGCACATTTTGTCGAAAATATCCATAAATGATAGCGGACCTGATGTCGTGGCACCGGCACCGGCGACGTAAGCGCCTTTGGGTCTCAGTGTCGAGAACTCATAGCCAATACCGCAGCCGGCTTTTAGAGTCAGCCCGGCTTCATGGTTTTTAAGCAATATATCGTTCATTGAATCGAACACGGTGCCGGACACGGTGCAATTGATGGTGGAGGTCGCAGGCTTATGGCGTTGGGCGCCGGCGTTGGAAATAATGCGTCCCGCCGGTATTGCGCCGTTCTCCAGTGCCCAACTGAAATCCCGGTAGACCTGATCCCTTTTGCTTTCCGGCTCAACCTGTGACAGTGCGCGAGCCACTCTCTCGTAGGTTTCATTGATCGTGTTTTCTACCGGTTGGCCGTCTTTGGTTTTAAGCTGGTACTTTGTGCTCCAGATATCCAGAGAAGCGTCCTGCATAGGAATGGTTTTTGAAATTGTTTTTACTTTCGCGTTCATTCAATGCCTCTAAATAGAGATGTAGTAAGTTGCACACTATCGTTACTGATGGTGTTGTTAGACGTACTGTCAAACCGAAACACTATATCTTACGTACTAGACCTGAAGTACTATATATAGTGGTTTGTGTTAAGCGTCCGATCAGCGGCGGTCAAGCCAGTTATTTCCATCAAGCCGATAAAACGGCAAAGTGGCGATGTAACCAGCCAAGGCTTTTCTTTTTACCGGCTGTGCTGTCCTATATGGCCTTGAATAGCCGAAAACAAGCGAGCTTCGGGTCATTTCCAAGTGCCGGGCTAATTGCTACTTAACACTATATATCCGTGTTTTTTTTGAGATTATAACACTATATAGTGTTTTGTGAAGATCACGCCCTGTTCGCTTGAAGGGAATTCATCGCATTGAAACGCTGCTTAGAAAGGAGTGATAAATTGCCTGATTGTCAAGAAAATATCCGCAAAAATTTGCTGATTGCTGTTGAGCCTAGTATTGCTGCGGGATGGCCGGGTGGGGATTGTTTTGCCAATCTATCAAAGATTAATTTGTATACAGGTTTTTTGCTTATACACTATATATAGTAGTGTGATTTTTGTTTACAAAACATTACATATTTCTGAATAAATCTTTGGATAAACTGGAGCGAAAGAAAAAAGTAACCGGTGCAATGACAAGGATTCGCAGAACCTGGTTCGCTTGGATTGACATTCGTTGCTCAGTTGGCTAAAAACTGGGGTTCTATAGAATCAGCTAGAGAAATCTCAGGAAACCCCTATGACCCTATTAAAAAATATCCCGTTGTTCCTACTTGTATTAATCGTTTATAACATTGTTGCGTTTTCCGCAGGAGAAACTGTATTTGAACAGTCCTTGTTCTCCATTCCTCTGGTTTCAGGAGCTGTGGTGCCCGTTACCACCGATACCCTGATCGTTTTGTTTGGCCTGATTATCATGGTGATAGAGCTGTTCAAAGCGACGCGATCGTCTGTTGCCTCGGTAATCGATCATGTGCTGTCGACACTGGTGTTTGTGGCATTTCTTTTGGAATTTGTTTTGGTGGCCAAGGTTGGCAAGCCAGGATTTCTGATACTGACTTTGTTAGCTCTGCTCGATGTGATTGCCGGGTTTACCGTGACGATTTCATCAGCAAGGAGAGATGTGGCTATCGACAGATAGCTTCCACGAAATGTTCGGCGATATGCCTGGAAAAAAGGGAGGCCTAGCCTCCCCAAAACCTGACGAAAGCGATGACCCATTGGTCATCGATTGATTACAAAGTAGTTCAGCATGCTATTTTTTTATTAAAATAATAAGTTACAGCCGGGTTTCGGTATAATCAAAAAATTGACCGGTTCTAACACGATGAGAGATAACAAGATAAAAAAAGGCAATCGTGCCCCGGATGCGAATAAGCAAAAAAGCATCATAGAAATAAACTTGCCGGAATTGAAAAACCGCACTGATGAGATGTTGCGGGGTGCCGGAAATTTGGCAGCCAGCACGATCAAGCTGCCTGCTGCATTTGTGCCGTTGGTGCAATTGTTAGTTCAGGATGAGGACATCACCAGCGAACAACTTGCCGAGCATCTGGACGCCCTCTTTAAAACCCTTTATCAGCATCCGCTGTCAGATCACTCACGGACGCTGACCCTGTATCTCAGAAAACTGAAAATCATTCCCAACGAAGAATCGACCGAGAGCCTGATTCGATTTTTGGTCAAGCAGGTGGTGTTGCGCAGTCCGGTGGAAGTGCCAGATGCCATCGTCGATGAATTCTGGTTGTTTTTCCATGAGTTGATCGATGCCCCTGAGTTGCGCGGATTGGTTGAACTGAATCTGGATATCGTCAGGCTGGTGCTTAGAACCTACGAGCCTTTGCTGGTCGAACTTGTCAATAAAATCAAGCACCTTAAAAAGGTAAATCAAAGCACGATTGGCGAAATGGTACAAAAGGTACTGGTTCTCAGAGGTGATATTACTATTCTACGTCGACAAATCAGAGCGATACGTTATATCAAACCCTTCCTGCAAACTGATCCGAAAGACTTTTCCGGGCAGGCCCAGATCGTCGCCAAAATGGTTAGGGAATTCGGCCCGTTGTTTATTAAAATGGCCCAGGTAGCAGCGGCCAACAGTGATTTTCTGCCCAACGAAATCGCTCAGGAGTTGAAAATCTTTCAGGAAGATGTCGAGCCCATGACCGCGAGCGAAGTGAAACAGGCTTTCTTTGAAGAGTCGGGTCAGTTTCCCGAGGATATTTACTTTAGTTTCGATGTCGATAAACCGTTGAAATCCGGCTCTATTGGCTCGGTATATCTTGCCAAGAAACCAGTCATTCAAAATGGTGTTGAAGTACTTGTGCCTGTTGTTGTCAAGGTAGCCAGGCACAACATCGAACGAGAATTTCAAATGGGTGTATTGGCGATAGAACTGATGATTATCAGTAGTCAATACTGGGCGCCCCACTCGAAAATTCATCCGTTCCTCGAGTCCATGGCAAAGCAAATCAAGGAGTTTAGCCGGGGATTTGAGCAAGAGTTGAACTTTGAAGACGAAGCGATTATTCAAAATCGTTTTGCAGAAAGAAGTAAAAACTCGTCAGTCTGGCATGTTCCCAAGCTGTACGCGAGTTCAGGCAGAATTCTGGAAATGGAATTTCTTGAAGGCGCCATGGCTGTCAATCATGCCATCGATACTCTGCCGGCTAAGGATAAAGCTAAATTTCAGAGAAAAATAGCGGAGAATCTCCTGTTTACCATTTTGGAGCAATTGATCGTATATCAGGAATTTCATGGTGACTTGCACCCGGGAAATATCTTGGTAGATGACGATGCGCATTTATATTTAATCGACTGGGGTAATGCCGTCGATATGCGAGGCAAGTGGCAATTGGTGTGGGAATATTTGGTCGCTGTTGTCGTCGCCGATACAGAGCGCTTGGCGGATGTGTTGATTGCAATGAGTACCGATCCGATCAAAAATCGCAATCGACGTGATGAGATTTGTCGTGCTCTGGAAGAAACCTTGGCGAAAAAACAAATCAGCCCGATGCGTGGCAAGGTAGTCAAAACGCTGGGTAAAGAAAAAATACCGGGCATACATCGCCGTTTTCAGGCGGCGATGCAGTTAATGTCCAATACTTATCAACTGGGTATTGTCATAAAAGGTGATTATTTGCACCTGTCACGATCCATTGTCGCGATGGCGGGTACCTATGGCGGTTTGTATCAGGGCTTATCGAAAATGACGATGACAACTGATTTGCTTGCCCAGGTAGCGTTGTTCCCGGTAAATCTTGTGATTGACCGGTTGTCTGTCAAGAAAAAAGCGTACCAGAAGCAGCCTGCTGTCTGAAGCCGGGTAATTCAGGGTTTCAGGTTGGTTTTTTTGATACTGTTTTAGCGATTGACGCTCAAAGCACTTTCATTTTTTTTGCGCCACAGCGTTTGCATTGATACAGGGTAACCAGCTTGCCCTGTTTAACGTCAAACTGTTTTTCCTGTACCAGTTGCCAGCTATGATGGCCATGTTTACATAAAGATTTGCCTTTGTGTTTTTCCTTTAGCGTAGGGCGTTTAAAAGCGATAATATCAGCCATTGCCAAATCTCGGTATTGCCAGGTCTGGATAATGTGAAAGAAAGATTTTACCTTAAATTGCAGACATGATTTAATTTTTCGCGTTAATAGAGTGGCTAGTTATCTTGATGTCAACCTGAATATTTTGGCTCATATCCAAGCCTTCAATTTTGTACTTTTACAGCGGTAAATAATTTATGCCTACAGATATTGGCCAGGTTATCCAGCGTAATCTGGAGCATTTCGAATCGACAAAAAATGGCCTGCTGCTTGGCTGTGCTGATAAATACCCGATCGATGTTTTACCGACAACCTTTACGGCCTTTACTACCAGTCGTTCAGTTTACCGAAAAGCTCAATCGAGCGGGCGGGTGACTATTGGTGTACTGCCTGAAGTTGCGGCAAAGCCGGACACGGTGGTGCTAACTATGCCCAAATCGAAACTCGAGCTGAGTTTCTGGCTGGCCTGGATTCGAGCCAATGTGCAACCGGGGGCAAGCCTGTATTTGGTGGGCGCCAAAAACGAGGGAATCGCCAGTGGTGCAAAGTTGCTCGATGAAGTGAGCGGCAAGTCGGTAAAAATTGATATGGCGAGACACTGTCAGTTATGGCATGCGGTAGTGACTGATCCGGTTCAGTGCTTCGACCTTGGCGACTGGGAGACCACATACCATTATTCGATGCCAAGTGTTGGCGATATAACGGTCTGTTCGCTGCCCGGCATATTCAGTTATGGTGGATTGGACAAGGGCACGGCCTACCTGTTGGATACCTTGGAGCCGTTTTTTGATGACCTGGTCAAGCGCGGCAAACCGATTGATGGCGACTGGCTGGATTTTGCCTGTGGGGCAGGGGGAATTGCTGCGTATTTGTTGCGGCGTTTCCCTGAATTGAATCTTTCCTGTACGGACAATAGTACGATAGCGATACATTGCGCCAAACGCACCTTTGAAATGAATGGTTTGAGCGCCCGTTTTATTCTTTCTGATGGCTTGTTCGATGTGTCCGGTCGCTATAATGGCATTGTCAGCAATCCACCTTTTCATACTGGAGTGAAAACCGACTATAGTGTGACTGAAAATTTCGTTGCCGATTTGTCTCGGCATCTAAAGCGAAAAGGCCGGTTACTGATGGTTGCCAATCGTTTTCTTCGTTATCCGGAGTGGATTCGTGAGGCATTTCCACTCTATAAAAAGCTGGCGTCAGACAATAAGTTCACGGTGCATTTAGCGCAGATGTCGGGATAGGCAGTCTTATGTTGGATCGGTATTTTGACGAGCTGGCAGAAAAGTTTGCACGTAAAATCTATAACAGCAAAAAAGGCCAGATTCGGCTCAGCGTGCTTTGGCAGGACATGCTGACTAATTTGCCTGCGCTTTCGGGTGGGCGATCGTTGCGTATTCTGGATGCAGGTGCGGGTATGGGCCAGATTGGGATTCGCCTTGCCCAATTAGGGCATTGCGTAACCCTGGTCGAACCTTCGGAAAACATGATGCAATATGCGCGGCAGCAGATTGCAAAGACGGATATCGAACCCATAAAAATTCAACCATTTTGTATTGCGATACAGGATATGCCTGTGCAATGGCGCGGACAGTTTGATCTTGTGGTCTGTCACGCCGTTATGGAGTGGCTGGCCGAACCTTTTGACGTGCTGCAAGACCTGCTGGCCATGTTAAAGCCGGCAGGTCAATTGTCCTTGATGTTTTATAACAAGCACTCGGTGATTTTGCGCAATCTGATAAAAGGAAACTTTAGAAAGGTCAATACTGGAGATTTTTCAGGCTATAAAAACAGTTTGACTCCGATTCACCCGATAGAACCACAGGATGTTTACCAATGTTTGCATGACCATGGATTGTCGATCAAATCCCGGGCCGGTATACGGGTATTTTCGGATTATTTAAGTCGCGAAGTCAGTCAAGCCCGCACGCTGGAAGATATTTTGGATTTAGAAAAAAAATTGTGTCGTACCGAGCCTTATGTGTCTATTGCCCGATACATTCATCTGATTGCCGAACGGACATTACCCGCGCAACAGGCCTGAAAACGCATTTTTTAGTTTGGCTATTTTGGGATTGATGATTACCTGGCAATAAGGGTGCGCCCTGTTTTGCCGGTAGTAGGATTGGTGATAATCCTCGGCGGGATAAAACACTTCGAGTGGCTTGACTTCGGTCACAATGGGGGAGGGCCATAGCGAAGCTAGTTCCCGGATAGTATCTAAAGCCAGTTGTTTTTGGGCCTCGGACTGGTACAGAATAATGGAACGATATTGTGTTCCTATATCGTTACCTTGCCGATTTAACGTGGTTGGGTCATGCAGGGTAAAAAACACCTGCAATACTGTTTTCAAGTCTATTTCATTGGTATCAAACGATAATTGGACTACCTCCGCATGTCCGGTCGTTCCGGTACAGACAGACTCATAATCAGGATTTGGAAATTGGCCCGCCGCATATCCGGAAATTGCGGATTGAACACCGGATAGCATCGAAAAAGCGGCTTCGATACACCAGAAACAACCGCCACCTAATGTGATTTGTTCAGTTTCCATAAGGCGATTTCGATATTAGGAAGTGGTAAAAAAAAGCCCCCGGGGAGGGGGCTAAAACAATTCCATCTCATTAAGAGTGGAAGTGAGGGGTAATGAAAACCAGCTAACCACTACTAGCTAACCAATCTACTCTTCATTTCATTTGCCTTGTCTGCCACCTGCTTGGTCTTTTCTTCAAGCTGATCGGCATAGACTTTCAACTTTGGCGCAATCTCTTTCTCAACTGCTTTTTCCGCTTGCACTTTTGCATACGCGGCCATCATTGCCATATTCCATTCCACAGATTTTCGGGTGTCGTATGTCGCAGAGTCTACGTTCAACAGCAAGCGCTTAAACGATGGGTTGTTTGCTTTAATCTTTGCAAAAATATCTGCCAGTTTGACACCTGAATCCACTTTCTCACCGGCCACACCAGACAAAACCTTGTAGCCTTCTTCACTGGCTTTATCAAGCTGCTCTTCAATCGTTGACTGAATTTGTTCGCCCACTTTCTTCAGGTTGGAAATCTGTGTTTTTAACGTATCTTGAATCATATTTATCACTCTTACCAAACCACCAACTATTCACAAATCAAATTGGCACTTCAACACACCACGCTGTTTGTGGTTTATTGTTGAACACTGTCTCGCTCATCCTTAGTGATAGAAATGATAGACAATTAAATTAGAGTGTTCATACTAAATATAAAATCAGTGTGAAAAATGTGATTATTATGTATTTTTTTGGCGGTTCAAAAGGCCGGACAAAAGTGACTTGGTAGGGCCGCTGAGGGAGCGACAAGCGATCAGTACTGACGCGGCTCCCTCGATGGATTTTTGTCCTATAGGGTGGTGATTTCGTGGTGCTATAGCTGATTTCGATCAGTAAAATGGCTGGATTCAGCTGCTCTAGGTCATGGCAAGCAGTTTGGTAACCAGCTTTTCAATTCCTGATGCCGCTTCTGATATGCGTTCTGCCAGCATATAGGCTGGGGTGGTCAAAACCTTACGTTCAGCATCGACAACAATATCGTCTACACGGCATTCAATGTGTTCTGCGCCCATTGTTTCAAGTGCTTTTGCAGTGTCGGCGTCATTACCGATGGTACATTTCACTCCAAAGCCGTAAATCGACGCCACCATTGAAGGAGCGATACAAATGTATCCGGCTGGTTTGCCGGCGTCGGCAAAGGCTTTTGCAACACGCTTGACTTCTTCGTCGATCGTCATGCTGACGCCTTCAGTGGCAAAACTGCACAAGTTTTTGGCAACGCCAAAACCACCTGGAAACAGTATTGCGTCATAGTCGTCGACCTGAAGTGAATTGAGATTTTTGATGTCTCCTCTGGCGAGACGAGCGGCCTCGACCAGCACATTTCTTGACTCGCCTTCGGCGACTTCACCGGTAAGATGGTTAATCACGTGAAGCTGGTCTATGTCAGGTGCAAAACACTGATACTGTGCATCGTGCCTGTCAAGTGTCAGTAAGGTAACCACTGTTTCGTAGATTTCAGAACCGTCATAAACCCCGCAACCGGCCAGTACAACAGCAACATTAGCCATAAGAACCCCCTTTGTCATATTGAATATGAGTTTGATAGAACATTATTAAATCACAAGTGACAACTATTCTCTGCTTGTGATTGTTCTTCGTCAGTAACTCTCCTTCGTTGGTAAAAAACCAAAACCGCTAGGCATTGGCCTTGTTCAGGCTCAACCCGAGCCGTTCTATCGTATCAATAATCGTTTGTGTCTGACTGTCGACTTCCAGGTTTACCTTCTGACCGAGTTCAATTTCGCCGAATGTCGTCATAGACAGCGTTTCCGGGATTAAATGGACCCTGAATTGATTGTCTGTCACTTCGGAGCCTACGGTCAGGCTGACTCCATTCAACGCGACAAAGCCTTTGGGCAAGATATAGCGAAGCCATTTTTTCGGCGCGTTGAAAACCAGGGTGGTATTGTTTTCGGTTTGAATGATATCGGCCAACTCAACTGTGCCATGAATATGGCCCGACAGCAAATGACCACCAATTTCATCGCCAAACTTTGCGGCTCGCTCGAAATTGACATGGTCACCTTCTTTAAGTGAGCCAAGGTTGGTGACAGAAAGGGTCTCTGCGATGATATCGAAACTGGCCAAATTGTTTTCGGTGTGCGTTACGGTAAGACAGGTTCCATTGATGGCGATACTGGCACCTGTGCTTAGGTGACTGAGCTCTCCGACTGGAAAAGCGATGCCGGCAGTGGTCAACCCCTTTTTTATGGCCAGGTTTTCAATCTTTGCCTGGCCCTGTACAATTCCTGTAAACATTCTTGCCCACTCAATTATTTATGACCGCATGCTTTGATTCGTGCGACGTTCAATGCATTTAACACCTCGGCGCGGGTGATGATGCCAACTACCTTTCCGTCTTCAACCACTGGGTATTGCTTGGGTTTTTTGTTAGCCATCATTTCAGCGATTTTTACGATGTCTTCGTCAGGAGAAACAAAAAGGGGATTTTGCCGCATGATATCTGACGCGATCTGATGTTCTTCGCAGTAATAGCTGTCGTTCAGCATTTGTTTTATGCAGTCCTGTTCGGTGACATAGCCCAACAGCTCCTTGTTATCGTTGATAACAGGTCCTCCTGATATCTTGGATTTAATCAAAACCTGAACAATTTCCTCCACGCTAGTATTTTCGTTGAACACATGTACTGCCGGTTTCATGTGGTCTCTGACCAGAATCATGGGTGCGTTCATAGTGCGTCCCTCCGCTGGATTAACTGGGTAAAGTACGTGCTAAGTGAATCAACTCGTATCGAGCGTATCGCTTTATTAATTGTCTCTCAAATCATTGCTTAATGAAACCGATGAATAATATATCCCTACTTTTTGTAAAGAAATGTAACTTCTTGCCGATAATTAGTAATGATTGATCCGATTAATGCACAACGACAAGACAGTGGTTTGGTGAGATGAGACAATTTGGTGCACAGTTAAACGACTTTGTTGTTTCGCCCGGTAATGAGTCGTCATTTCGACTGGGTGAGCGGGCAGCGAGATATCTGGCCGCCAACGAAAAAAAACAGGCAGGCGATGTTCGGGTGTCAATTGCCCAGCCGAGGCTGCACTTGAATCCTGATTCGAAGTCTGACCGGGCAGTTATTTCAGCCAGGTCGGGCCCTGCCAGTTCGCCGGTGTCGTCACCTTCTGGCGGGTTCGCCAGGTTAGCCACACGAAAAAATAACAATGTTTTCAGCCACTCTCGATTAAATAGTCAAAAGGCAACCGGGTCAGTTTCAAGAGACCTGTCCGAAGATGATAGAGACGAATTTGACGCTGCCAATGATGCGTCGCTGACGTTATTGGGCAGTAAAGCGAAAAGTCGACAGCAACACCGTCTCGACCTTCTGCGGGAATGCGCAGGTGTCTCGATGGTTAACTACGATTGGCTGGCGATGGCGGACTACCCGGATAACCTCACTGTCGTGCGGGCCAAAAAACATCGAGATTGCTGGATATTGGCAAATTGTGCATTGTTTACTTTTATCCTTGTAGGAATCTCGGGTTACCTTCCTGCTTGGATTATCGGTAGTTGCGTTGGCATGATGATAGCGTCGCTCGCTTTTGGGGTTCGAGCGGTGCGTAGCCTTTTGTTCTCAGCCCCGACTTACGGAATGCTGATGGAGGAGCGAAAAAAACTCGAATTCAGGGCACTCACCCATATCAAACTGTTGGAAGGTAAGGATGGCATGATATGGAAGTGCCGCAAACTGGCAGATTACAATCCGGCAATCGCGAAGAATTTGTTTGCCGGGATTATGCACCATTCTCGGCAAGGCAAGCTGTTGAAACAGCTCAAGTCAAAATCACATATCAGGTTGTATTTGCTTTTTACCATGGAAGCGGAGAAAGCCTATCGTCGTTTGAAGAGCGAATATTTTAAAAAGCACAGGATCAATCAGCTGGCAGGACTGGATGATCTTTTATAGTGGTATGGTTATTGCCAAATACTGCAGTGAGATTTCTAAGGCTGTATAGGCGTAAGTGGTGTGCTGTCGCTTGGTGTTCTGTATCTTGTTGAATTATATCGATGTGTTCGTTGTATAAGAAAAGCGTATCAACGAACCTGATGGATAGCGCTCGTATCGATGCACCGTTAAGGTGCGCTGATTCAATGTGGCACACTGATGGTGCATTGCCGTCTAACGAAACTCACTTGAATAAATTGACACGGTAATCGGGATTTTAAGATGGGTATTTATAAATATTGGTGCGTACTTTTATTGATGCTGCCGGCTTCGGCTTTTGCGGGAGAAACTGAGTTGAGCCAGTCCAATACGGCCTGGATTTTGACTTCAACCGCATTGGTATTGTTTATGAGCTTGCCTGGTCTGGCGCTGTTTTATGGTGGCCTGGTTCGGTCAAAAAACGTTTTGTCAGTGCTAATGCAGTGTTTTGCGATTGCGGGCGTATTATCGCTACTTTGGCTAGTCGTCGGCTATAGCTGGGCCTTTACTGAAGGGAATAGTTTTATTGGTGACTTTTCCCGCGTGATGTTCTCAGGAATCGATCGGGATACGCTGTCTGGCGATATTCCGGAAAGCCTGTTTGCCATGTTTCAGATGACATTCGCGGTGATTACGGCGGCATTGATCGTCGGTGGTTTCGCGGAGAGGATGCGATTCTCCGCGGTACTTGGTTTCAGTGTCGTCTGGTCGTTGGCGGTTTATGTGCCGGTAACCCATTGGGTCTGGGGTGGTGGCTGGCTGAGTCAGATCGGAGTCTACGACTTCGCTGGCGGTATCGTGGTGCATATTACAGCCGGTGTCGGGGCACTTGTCGCTGCTTTGGTATTAGGGCCAAGACGCGGATTTCCTACGACGCCAATGCCTCCCCATAATTTGACGATGACAGTGACAGGTGCCGGGATGTTGTGGGTTGGATGGTTTGGATTCAATGGTGGCAGTGCACTGGCTGCCAATGGCGACGCCGCGATGGCAATAGTGGTGACTCATATTTCGGCTGCGGCCGGTCTGGTGGTCTGGTCGGTGATCGAATGGGTCAGATACGGTAAGCCAAGTGCTCTGGGCGCGGTAACGGGCATGGTTGCCGGTCTGGGTACGATTACTCCGGCTTCGGGTTTTGTCGGGCCGGGCGGGGCGCTTTTGATTGGTATCTGCGCTGGTGCCGTGTGTTTCTTCGCGACCCAGCTTATCAAGAGAAAACTGAAGATCGATGACTCGCTCGATGTTTTCTCGGTTCACGGTGTCGGTGGAGTTTTGGGTACCATTCTGGTGGCGATATTCGCCTCGACAGAGTTAGGTGTATTCAGTGGTTATGGGTTTGCCGATGGCATCGAGTCAATCTGGGGACAGTTGCAAGTTCAGTTAATTGGTGTGGTCGTGACAATTCTGTACACGGCAGTGGTAAGCTTCGCCATTCTCAAAGCAGTTCAATTGTTTACGCCATTGCGGGTGAACGAAGAAGACGAAGTGGAAGGGTTGGATGTCACCGATCACGAAGAAACCGGTTACAATCTGCACTAACTGTGAGCTGTAGACCAGTATGGTGGTTTCGAACATGCGCCAGCATCGGGTTGGCGTTTGTTTCTCGTCTCAGTCTTGTGATGTCAACTTTGTCGTTTCGAGGTCGACCGGGTCATCGTTCAAAAAGAGTAATGCGTCTGTTACGGTTGCACCGGGAATTTCTTCCATTGGCAAATGCCCGGCAGAGGGGTAAATCTTCAGAATGGATGAGGGAATATCCCGTTGCCAGTAGTTTGCCATTGCCGGTGGAACCCGCTTGTCTTTGCCTCCCCAGATTAAGAAGGTGGCCGCAGATATACGGTGGAAAGGCAAAGGGACTTCTTGTTTTATCAAGTTTTTCAGTATTTCGATCGTTTTCAGATAAGCCGCTTTCGCCCCGGGCCTTTGAGACATATGGACATATCGATTCATGTTTTCTTCGCTAATACGTCTCGGATCACCGTACGACTCCTCGATATTCAGCGTTATCAAAATGGGTGGCTGAATATATTTACCGACGCTTTTTATCCCAGGCGCTGTCACAGCCTTGAGTATCCAGGGTATGTTTTGCGGGTAGGCTATCGGGTTTAGAAGAATTAAGTGTTTGATCTGTTTCGGATAATCTGCCGCATAGTGGGCCGCAACGAACCCGCCCAGGGAGCTGCCGACCAAATCGAATCGTTGTAGCCCCAGTGTGTCGATAAATTTTGTGAAAGTACTGAGTAAATAGTCTTTGTCAAATTCATCGAGGTTTTCCGGTGCGCCGGTCAATCCATAGCCGGGCATGTCCAGCGCGATCACCCGATAGGATTTTTCGAGTTCGGCGCTCCAGTCATTCCAGGTATGCAGAGAGGACATCATGCCATGCACCAGGACAATGACCGGGCCCTCGCCGACATCCCGGTAATGGATGTTCAAGCCATTGATTGCCATGTATCTGGAGTGCTCGTCAGTGTAGAGCTTTTCCAGATCGGCCATAGGTATGTCGGTAAGGCCCAGTGCATTGAGCAATGTCGGGCTGGCATTCATCGCCGGGCCAACACTGGAACAAGCCGACAAGACACATACCGACGAGAAGATCGCTATTGATCTGGGAATGAGTTTATACAGTTGAGCCACGAGTTATCACTCCGGAAAAAACTAGCCTTTTTCTACCTGATGGAAGTCGGCCATTGCGGTAGTGTTAAATCCAGCATCGACATACATGATCTCACCGGTCACGCCACTGGCCAAATCGGAGCAAAGGAATGCCGCGGCATTGCCAACTTCGTCAATGGTGACGTTGCGTCGTAATGGAGTGCGTTTTTCGTTTTCGGCCAGCATTTTTCTGAAACTCCTGATGCCTGATGCGGCTAAAGTGCGAATCGGTCCTGCCGAAATGGCGTTGACTCGAATACCGTCCGGCCCCATGCTATTGGCCAGATAGCGCACCCCCGCTTCCAGGCTGGCTTTGGCCATTCCCATAACATTGTAGTTGGGCAGAGTTTGACGGGAACCGTGGTAGGTGAGAGTGAGCAGTGAGCCGGACTGACTGAGCATTGGCTTTGCGGCCTTGGCTATCGCGATAAAACTATAGGCGCTGACATCATGCGCGATAGCGAAACCTTGCCGGGTGGTGACACTGGCAAAATCACCTTCAAGCTGATCGGCCGGAGCGAACCCCACCGAATGGACGATCACGTCGACTTGGTTCCAGTGTTGTTTCAGTTGCTCGAAAAGCAGTGTGATTTCCTGGTCGGATGAAACATCACAGGGGTAGGTGGCGGCATTGCCGTATTCTTCGGCGAATTTTTCAACCCGGCTTTTCAGTTTTTCGTTCTGATAGGTGAGCGCCAGTTCCGCTCCCTCCCGATAACAGGCGTCGGCAATGCCTTTGGCGATGGACAGCTTGCTCGCAATGCCGATAACCAGTACTTTCTTACCTGATAAAAGAGACATTTATTCCTCTCTGTTTTTTCTGTTTGGTTCGGTTTTCTCTGTTTAGCATTGTGCCAGCATGGCCGCCTCGATAAGCGTTCGTGTATAGTCACTGGCGGGATGATTGAATAGTGATTCGGTGGTATCGCTTTCCACGATTTGACCGTCTTTCATCACCACAACCCGATGACTCAGTGCCCGGACGACGGCTAGATCGTGGCTGATAAACAGATAGCTCAGGTTATATTTTGCCTGAATCTGGCGCAGCAGCGTAATGACCTGCTTTTGCACTGTTCTGTCCAGCGCAGAGGTTGGTTCATCCAAAATGATCAATCGTGGCTTCAGCACCAGAGCCCGGGCAATCGCGATACGCTGACGTTGACCGCCCGAAAACTCATGTGGGTAGCGGTGTCTGTCTTCCGGGTTTAGCTCCACTTCTTGCAGTGCATCTATCACGGCTTGCTGTCTTTCGGGTGCCGACCCCATTTTATGGATAATCAATCCCTCCTCGACAATTTGGCCAACTGACATACGCGGACTCAGGCTGCCATATGGATCCTGGAACACAATTTGAATTTCTCGGCGAAACGGTCGAAAGGCTTTTTGGTTCAACTTGTCGATTTTTTTTCCGGCAAACTCGATGTTGCCGTCACTGTCCAAGAGCTTGAGTAAGGCCAGTCCGAGTGTGGTTTTGCCTGAACCGCTTTCACCCACAATGCCGACTGTTTCACCCTGGGCAATAGTCAGGGAAATATCGTTGGCCGCCTTGATAAATTCCAGCGGCTTGCCCCAAAAGTTTTTTTTGATCGGAAACCAGACTTTTAGAGAATTGACGTTAAGTAAATTATGCCTGTTTTCAGCCAGGGGTTCCGGCATCCCTTCTGGTTCGGCATCGAGTAGCTGCCGGGTGTAGGCATGGCAAGGTGAGTTAAATACCTGCCTAGTGCTGCCGTTTTCCACTATTTGACCATTTTGCATCACACAAACGTGCTGGGCGTATTGTTTGACGATATTCAAGTTATGGGTAATCAGTAAGATCGACATGCCGAGCTTGGTTTGCAGTTCTTGCAACAAGTCCAGAACCTGCTTTTGTACAGTCACGTCCAGTGCGGTTGTCGGTTCGTCCGCAATCAACAACTCCGGTTCGTTGGCCAGCGCCATGGCAATCATCACCCGCTGCTTCTGACCACCGGACAATTCGTGTGGATAACTGGCCAGTCGTCGATCGGGGTTGGCAATGCCGACCAGTTCAAGCAGTTCCAGTGTGCGTTGCCGTGCTTGTTTACCCGTCATGCCTCGGTGCAGTGACAAAGACTCACTGATTTGCGGTTCGATAGCGTGTAACGGGTTCAGCGAGGTCATCGGTTCCTGAAAAATCATGCTGATTTTATCGCCACGTACTTTTCTGATTTGCTTGGTATCCAGTTGCAACAGATCCTGGCCATGAAACTTGATACGGCCCGTCGGGTGAGAAGCTTTAGGGTAGGGTAATAGTTTTAGAATAGATAGCGCCGTGACTGATTTGCCTGATCCGCTTTCGCCGACCAAAGCCAGTGTTTTGCCGGCAGGGATCGCAAAAGAAACGCCATTGACCGCCTCGATAGTTTGCTTGTTTTGGCTAAATACAACTCGCAGATTGTCTATTTTAAGTATGGCATTGTCTTTAAGTATGATATTGTCGGTTGTGAACGGAGAAGGCTGGCTGCCCATGTAATATTCCTGCGTGTCTGTGCGATATATAAAACGATTCAGTAAAATCAGGATTGCCTGTTACATTGTTTTTCTTGGGTCAAACGCATCCCGCACCGCTTCGCCGATAAATACCAGCAAAGTCAGCATGGTAGACAATACCACAAAAGCGGTAGTGCCAAGCCAGGGAGCCTGTAAATTGGCTTTACCCTGAGCGATCAATTCGCCAAGAGAGGGTGAGCCTGGTGGCAAGCCAAAGCCAAGAAAATCAAGGGCAGTCAGTGCGGTAATCGAGCCGGTAAGAATAAAGGGCATAAAAGTCAGCGTGGCGACCATGGCGTTGGGTAACATATGGGTAAACATAATACCCCAGTTGCCCAGGCCAAGACTGCGGGCTGCCCGGACGTATTCGAAATTGCGGGCGCGCAAGAATTCGGCTCTTACCACATCGACCAGTGTCATCCAGCTAAACAGCAGCATGATGCCCAGTAACCACCAAAAATTGGGCGGGACAATACTTGCCAGAATAATCAGCAGATAAAGCACGGGTAACCCCGACCAGATTTCGATAAGCCGTTGCCCGAACAAATCGATCTTGCCGCCATAAAACCCCTGTAACGCACCGGCGATCACGCCGATTATCGAGCTGAACAAGGTAAGTGTCAGGCCAAATAAAACTGAAACGCGAAAGCCGTAGATGGTTCTTGCCAGAACATCTCTGCCCTGATCATCGGTACCCAGCCAATTTTCGGAAGACGGTGGAGAAGGCGCGGGTGTAGGTAAATCATAGTTGATGGTGTCGTAACTATAGCGAATCGGTGGCCAGATCATCCAGCCTTTAGCGTCAATCAGTTGTTTTACATAGCTGTCTCGGTAATCCGCTTCTGTGGTGAATTCGCCGCCAAATTCCGTTTCTGCGTACATTCTTACGACCGGAAAATAAAACGTTCCATCGTAGCGGACGATCAATGGTTTGTCGTTGGCGATCAGCTCGGCAAATAAAGTAACAAAAAACAGCCCGAGAAACAGCCACAAAGACCAAAGGCCACGTTTATTGTTGGTAAAGTTGGCGAGCCTGCGCTGATTGATCGGATTCATTTGTTATCCTTCCCGGCTCTCGAAATCAATCCTGGGGTCGACCAGCACATAGGTCAGATCACTGATAATTTTCAATAGCAGACCAACCAGCGTGAAAATAAACAGGGTACCAAAGATAACCGGGTAGTCGCGGTTGATCGCCGATTCAAAGCCCAATAATCCCAATCCGTCCAGTGAAAAGATGACTTCGATCAGGAATGAGCCGGTAAAGAACACCCCAATCAGCACGCTGGGCATACCTGCGATTACGATAAGCATCGCATTGCGAAATACATGGCCATAGAGAATGCGGTTTTCCTCCAGACCTTTGGCGCGAGCGGTAATCACGTATTGTTTGTTAATCTCATCCAGAAATGAATTCTTGGTCAACATGGTCAGCGTGGCAAATCCGCCAATCACAATGGCCGCGATCGGCAGTGCCAGGTGCCAGAAATAGTCGCCAATCTGCTGGAGCACTGTCATTTCATCAAAATTGCTGGAAACCAGGCCGCGCAGTGGAAAGATGTCCCAGTAAGAGCCACCGGCAAATAAAACGATCAATAAAATAGCGAACAAAAAGCCGGGTATGGCATAGCCAATCACAATGGCCGAGCTTGTCCATACATCGAAACGACTGCCGTTTCTTACCGCTTTCTTTATACCAAGGGGGATGGAAATGAAATATATGATAAGGGTTGACCACAAACCCAGAGAAATTGACACGGGCATTTTGTCGATAATCAGATCGATGACGCTCCTATCGCGAAAAAAGCTGTCGCCGAACTCGAAGGTGAGATAGTTTTTCACCATCAATAAGAAGCGTTCGTGGGCAGGCCTGTCAAAGCCATATTGTTTCTTGATCCGTTCGACCAGTGCCTCGTCCAGCCCTTGGGAACCTCGATAGCCTGAGGATTCGCCTGAACTGGCAGACGACAGTTCAGCGCCGCTACCGCCAAGGCGATCAGCGACACCGGAACCAATTCCCTCCAATTGGGCGAGCGTTTGCTCGACAGGCCCACCGGGGGCCGCTTGAATGATGATAAAGTTAATTAACATGATTCCGAACAGGGTCGGAACAATCAGTAACAGTCTTCTTAGTAGATAATTGGCCATTTAAGTTAGTTTTGCAGCCACCATGTATCAAAACCGAGGCGGTATTTTGGCGCTGTTTTCGGTCGTTTCAATTCTTTTTTATGGGCAATACGGTAAGAGCGATTGTGCCACTGAGGTATGACATAGTGGCCCCAGAGCAGCACACGATCCAAGGCCCGGGTTCGCTGAATCAGTTGTTCCCGGTCTTTGGCGTTAATCACCAGCTGGATCAGCTTATCGACAACCGGACTGGTTACCCCGATAATATTTCGGCTGCCCGGTACATCGGCTTTGCTGCTGTGCCAGTAGCCTATTTGTTCATTACCGGGAGAATTGGATTGTGGAATGGTATAAACGATACAATCAAAATCGAAGTTGCGTATGCGGTTCACATATTGAGATGCATCAACGAGTCGAATGGTCACTGCAACGCCGATCTTTTTCAAATTCTGGACAAATGGCTGCACGACACGCTCAAAATCTTTGGAAATCAGCAGGATTTCAAATGCCAGCCGTTGTCCGGTCTGGCGGTTGACCATTCGATTGTTTTTAATTGACCAGCCCGCCTGGCGCAGCAGCTCGATCGCCGTGCGCAAGTTGTGTCTGATATTACCATCACCTCGGGTCGTCGGCACGGTGAAAGGTGTCGTGAATAGTTCGGCGGGTAACTGATCTTGGTATTTTTTCAGAATCGCCAATTCTTCACCGGCAGGTAACCCGCTGGCCGCCAGTTCGGAATTAGAAAAATAACTGGTGGTACGTGAGTAGGCGCCATAAAACAGATTTTTATTGGTCCACTCGAAATCAAAGGCATAGCCGAGTGCCTGACGAACGACCGGGTCTGAAAACACTGGTTTGCGGGTGTTGAAGATAAAGGCCTGCATCCCTGTCGGGTTTTCGTGCTTGATTTCTTCTTTCAACAAGGTGCCATTGTCAAACGCGTCTCCAATATAGGCGGTGGCCCAGTTCTTTGATGAGTTTTCCCGCCGGAAATCGAACTCGCCGGATTTAAAGGCTTCCAAAGCGACGGTATTGTCCAGGTAATACTCATACACGATTTCATCGAAGTTATACATGCCTATGCTGGTGGGCAGATTCCTGGCCCAATAATCCTTGACCCGTTCATAGGTAACACTGCGACCGGGTTGAAATGACTTGATCTTATAGGGGCCACTTCCGAGCGGTGGTTCCAGTGAGGTTTTGGTAAAATCCTTGTCTTGCCAGTAATGTTTGGGAAGAACCGACAACTGGCCCAGAATCAGTGGCAGCTCTTTGTTCTGGTTGGTTTTGAAGACAAATTTTATCCGGTGTTTGTCGAGTATTTCAATATGATCCACATCATTGTAATAGGCGGCATAAAAGGGTTGCCCGTGTTTAACCAGTGTATTGAAACTGAATGCGATGTCTTCTGCGGTGACCGGGTGGCCATCGTGAAATTTCGCCTTCGGGTTCAGGTGAAAGACTACCCAGGAGCGATCTTCAGGTATCTCGATTTTTTTCGCGATATGGCCATATTCTGTAAACGCTTCATCCATGGCCTGCTGGGTCAGTGTGTCATAGACATAATGAACCCCGGCTGCGCTGATACCTTTGACGATAAAAGGATTGAAACTGTCATAGCCGCCGCCGCGACCGACGGTGCCCAGTTTGACTGTCCCTCCTTTGGGTGCATCTGGATTGACATAATCGAAATGCTTGAAGTCGGCGGTATATTTGGTTTTACCATGCATGGCCAGGCCATGGCTGATACTGATGTTTTTGTTGTCACCTTGCTTGGCGGCTGGTTGGCTTGCCTGTACAATTGGCGCGATCGTCGGGCTGGTTAATGTGATGATAAACACACCGGCCAGCACGAACAGATTGGTTGTCTTGGTCGCTTTGTGCAGAGTTTCAGTTCGATTTAACAATGATGCATTCCTCGCTATTTGTTCTCGCGCTTCACTATGATATCGACGCCGCCGGGCTTTCAGTAGGAAGTAATATCGACAAACAGGGTAAGCCTTTGTCCAGGTCGCAGATAGCGCCTTGGGTCGATCCGGTTCCAGCCCGTGATATCATTGATTCTGACATTGAATTTCTCGGCAATGCGGGCCAAAGAGTCACCTGAGCGCACGCGATAGTCAATTTTCTTGATAAATGGTCGGCCTTTCTGGTTTTTTGCCATGGAAACTAACATCTGTTTGGGTTGTGTTGTCCAGATGGTGAGTTTTTTTCCTGGCCTCAGCGTGTCCCGGGGAGACATCCCATTCCAGCGTGCCAGTTTGTTATGGTTGACACCGAATTTACGCGCTATATCCCAGAAGTTATCACCGCGTTTTACCCTATAAATTACTTTGGATTTGCCCGACAGTCTAGCTTGCGTTGTTTGTTTATCAGCTAACCTGGCTGCGGCGCTCAAGGCATAGTTGTCGAGCGAGGCCCCTGCGGTTGGTATTAGAATTGTTCTTCCCGCTCGAATTTTGTTTGATCGCAGTTTGTTAATCTGTTTAATAACAGCCGGTGTGGTATGGTGCTTGTTGGCTATCCTGATCAGTGAGTCGCCTCTTTTTATTTTGTAGCGTTGCCAGCTCAGGCGCCGGTTATCGGGAAACCCGGCCAGGTTTTGCTTGAAAACAGCGACCTTGTCGATGGGTATAACCAGCCGGTGTGGTCCCTTCGGTCGCGTTGCCCAACGATTGAACCCGGGATTGAGGCGATAGAGTTCTTCGATGGAAATGTCGGCAAGCTTTGCGGCTTGGGCCAGGTCAATTTGCGAGCCTGTCTCAACTACATCAAAGTAGGGTTTATTGGCAATGACGGGCAGGGAAACACCGTATTTATGTGGTTCGTTGACCAGTTTTGCCAGCGCAATCAGTTTTGGCACATATTGACTGGTTTCCCTGGGTAGTGTCAGCGACCAGAAGTCAATCGGTTTACCCCTTCTTCTGTTCTTTTTGATCGCTTTTGATGTGGTGCCGGAGCCAGCGTTGTAGGATGCCAATGCCAGCAAATAATCACCATCGAATCGGTTTGTCAAATTTTCCAAATAGCGCAGCGCCGCCTCTGTCGAAGCGATAACATCACGCCTGCCATCGTACCACCAGTCTTGTTCGAGACCGTACATCCGGCCGGTTCCTGGTATAAACTGCCATAGCCCGGATGCCCGACCATGGGAGTAGGCAAAAGGATCAAACGCGCTTTCAACAATGGGCAGCAAGGCTAACTCCATTGGCAGGTTGCGGCGCTCAATTTCTTCAACGATATAGAAAAGATACTTTTCAGAGCGTCGAAAGGCTCTGTTCAGGTAAGCCGGGTGCGTTGTATACCATTTCGTTTGTTGTCGTATTCTTGAATTGTTCTGGCTTAAATCCAATTGGAAGCGGTTACGTAGGCGGTCGATCAGGTTGGTTGCAAGCGGTTGTGCGGTTTTGTTTTGGGGCTGGGCCGGTTCACCATCTGTATCACTGGCCTGAGCAGTGGATGTGGCTGGCTTGCCGGTTGCATCGGCCGCCTCCTGGCGGATCACTTCGGCAAGTTGCGGGTCGATTGTAGTGATTGTTCCGCCTGAGTCGACCTCATCTCGTTGCAGTGAGTCTTCCGGGAATACGCCTTCTTCAACCGGCGGCAGTTCATGGACTAGGCGCTCTTCCGATTTTTTGTTTGGATCGATATCGTCGATCTGAGTGTGCATGGAGGCGCAGCCAGAAATAAGCGACGCCATAACAATGGCTAAAAAATACTTGATCAAATACATAGAAGGGCCATTTGAGTATTGGTTGTCAGTCCAGTCGATATCCTTCCAGTGTAGCGATTAATCGCGATTTCGGGTAGGTGATAACCCAATCTGTTAGGTCTCGTATCAGACCCGATTCAGGAGAACTGCTGGTCATATAGAATGCTGCCCGAGTATTGATCTGGCAGGTGTTCGTTTTTTCTTTATATTGTTGTTTGTCAAAAATAATCTTTGGCCTTGCGTAAGGCGGCAAAAATGCGTTGTTCACTGGTATCCGTCATTGGCTCCAGCGCTTTAGCCGCATCGATTACCGATGCCTGATCAGTTCTGAGAAACGGATTGATCGATAATTCCGTTGCCATATCGCTGGGCAGGGTGGGCAGCCCTTTTTGGCGTTTTTGTTCGCATAGTGCGGTATAGTCCGCCAACGCTCGGTTGCCAGGTTCGATAGTCTGGGCAAATGCCAGATTGCCCAAGGTGTATTCGTGGCCGCAGTATACCCTGGTTTGGTGTGGCAATACCTTAAGCTTATTTAATGAGTTTAGCATGGTTTCAGCATCACCCTCGAACAGACGGCCACAGCCTCCCGAAAACAGCGTGTCGCCACAGAACAGTAGTGGCTTTGAAACAAGTGGCTCTGCAATCAGTGAATCGGTTTCGGTTTGGTCGACAAACAGCGCGATATGATCCAGCGTGTGGCCGGGCACAGTCAAACAGGTGAAATTGGCCCCCATGATTGAAAATCTGTCGTTGTCCTCCAACTGGTTGGTAATACCGTTGAATTTGCTGTTCTTCGCACCATAGACCGGGGCATGATAGTGATCGGCCAATGTCTGCACGCCGCCGGTATGGTCAAGGTGGTGATGGGTGACCAAAATCGCGATAAGGTCAAATTTGTTTGCTGCAATAAACTGCTGAACCGGTGTGGCGTCTCCTGGGTCGACAGCAATACAGGCGCTGACTTCCTGATTGCAAAGCATCCAGATATAGTTGTCACTGAATGCTGAAACGGGTTTTACACTTATCATATACAAACACCTTTAGCCAGATTTGGGCATGATCGAAACGATATCGTGATCGAGGCGATAAATAGTAGTACCATTCAAGCTATCGTTTTATCTGTGCTTGACTCTATCGCTGTATGGTAAAGCACCTTAGGTTAAATGCAATGCCTTATTCTTTAATTCAGGACGCTTATATGAAACCTCTGCGTACGCTTAGCAATAAGACCTGCCTTATGCAACAAAAGGCTTTTGAAAACTGGTATCAAACACCGTTGGGGCGTTCACTGTTGGCGGACCAGCGTAAGGTGATTCGTTATCAGCTTGATGGATTGTATGGCGTACACCAGTTGGAAATGATGGTGAGTCATCGTTTACCCGTTGCCAATACCAGCGCTATCAATCACCGGATTTGCTGTGTGCCAAACTGGGAACAGGATTTGCCGGAAAACACGCTGGTTTCTCTTTCTGAAGAGCTCAGTCTGGCTTCCGACACGATTGACCTGGTGGTGTTACATCACACTCTGGATTTTGCCGCGGCACCCCACCAGACACTGAGAGAGGCTGCGAGGGTGCTTCGATCGGGCGGCTATATGTTGATTGTCGGATTGAATCCCGCTGGTTTGTGGGGTCTGATGAGGCTGTTTCGGAACAAACAGGAACCGCCCTGGTCGGGCCGGTTTATCTCCAGCCGGAGAATCGAGGACTGGCTTGAGTTGCTGGATTTCAGGATTGAAAACGTCAAATACCGGTTTTCCCGACCGCCCTGGCAACGAAATGTTTCCGGCACAATCGACGAGGTGGATGTTATCAGGCCAATGCCATCGTTTTTAGGTGCCTATTATTCACTGTTAACGCGAAAGCAAAAAGGTGCGATGACCCTGGTGCAACCCAAATGGCGCACAGCCGAAGTGATTGGTATGCCGGTGGCAAGCGGAATCAATAAAACTGCCGTTATCAAGGAGACAGATTGACCGTTGTCGGTGCAGACGCGGGTCGACTCTGTCGTTAAGTAAATCCGTTTGTCGGTACTTGGCTGCTGGTTTCAGTTTTATTTCCTGGTCTGATTCATCGTTAAACTCATTGTTAGGATTATTATGTCCGAAATCAAAATATACACTGACGGTGCCTGCCGTGGAAACCCAGGCCCGGGTGGTTGGGGCGTCGTTCTGACCTATGGCAAGCATGAGAAATGCCTGTGCGGCGGCGAGCTGAAAACAACCAACAATCGCATGGAGTTAATGGCGGCGATTAAAGGGTTGCAAGCATTGACACGTCGTTGTGAAGTTGACTTGTACACCGACTCGCAGTATGTCAGAAAAGGTATTACCGAGTGGATTGTGAACTGGAAGAGAAATGGCTGGAAAACCGCTGGCAAGAAACCGGTGAAAAATGCCGATCTGTGGCAGGAATTGTCAACGCAGACTGAAAAGCATCAGGTAAACTGGCACTGGGTCAAAGGCCATGCGGGGCATCCCGGAAATGAAAAAGCGGATCAACTCGCCAACAATGGCGTCGATGAGGTATTGCAAACATGAGACAAGTGGTACTGGATACAGAAACGACTGGACTGGAAACCAGCCGGGGGCACAGGATTATTGAAATAGGCTGTGTCGAACTGGTGGATCGAAGGCTGACTAGGCATAGTTATCACCAATACATCAACCCTCAGCGCCCGGTTGACGAAGAAGCCTATCAAGTACACCAGATAGGCAATGACTTTTTGGCGGACAAGCCGGTATTTGCCGAGGTGGCTGACGAATTTCTCCAGTTTATCGAGGGTGCCGAACTGATCATTCACAATGCCGCGTTTGATGTTGGTTTTATCGACTACGAATTTTCTCTGCTTGGCGGCCGGTTAAAGCGGGTATCGGATTATTGCAGTGTGCTCGATACCTTGACGTATGCCAGAAAAAAACACCCAGGTCAGAAGAACAATCTGGATGCACTTTGCCTACGTTATGGTATCGATAATAGTCACCGGGAACTACACGGGGCTTTGCTCGATGCAGAGATTCTAGCCGATGTCTATCTTGCCATGACCGGAGGGCAGACCAGTTTAATGCTCGATGCCAGTGATGAGGCTGATGGAGAAGCGTCAGCCAGCATTGTTCGGCTGCCCGAGCGGCGGGCTAGGCTGAAGGTTATACGCGCAAACGAAGAAGAATTGAAAGCACATGAGTCCAAACTGGACGCAATAGACTCGGTAAGCAAGGGTTCAATTTGGCGTCAATAAGGCAGGGTGTAAGAAATAAGCTATTCTTAACATAAGCGAACCGATAACCGCCGTTTGGTCGAGACCTTTTGTAAGCGGGGGGTATTGTCCGGTTCCTTGTTATGCCTGAATTTTGTGATATAACTAAACAATGCTATTGAATTTTTCTGTACTTGTCAGAGGTAGACAGAACCTCTGGCAGCGTTGAGGATCTGACACCCAATGTCTCAATCTCTGGCAGCAAATACGGCTTCCTTTGAACTGGTGCGCGGCGAAGTCGAAACGACAATCCGGCAAGCGGAACAAAGTCTCGACCAGTTTCAGGAAAACCGGGAGAGTAGTGAAGATTTACAAAACTGCGTTGATTTTATCAATCAACTCAGAGGCATTTTCGTGTTGGTGCAGCTCCAGGGCGGGGTGATGCTGTGCCAGGAAGCGGTTTCTCTGGCCAATGAGGTACCGGTGGGCGCGACCGACGATAAAAATACCCTGCTTACCACCCTGAATAACTCGTTATTTGTCTTACGCCGATATATAGAGTATTTCCGGAATGTCGGGCAGGATCACCCAGAACTGTTATTGCCGATCATCAACGAGCTGCGTACCGCACGAAACGTCAAGGCGTTTCCGGACTCGCATTTTTTCGAGCTAGATGTCAACAAAGGTTGTGATTGCTGTTCACCTTTCAAAAATCAGCATTTTTTGCCTATCGATGATTTTGATCATCACGCAAGGCGTTACCGCCAGATGTATCAAATCGCACTGCTTGGCTTTATTCGAGAGAAAGATCTCGATGTCAGTTTCAAGGTGTTGGCTCGTTCAATGGAAGGGTTTTCGCGATTGTCGGGGCAAACCCCTTTGAGGCAATTGTGGTGCCTGGTAAACATTGTGGCGAATGCGATGGGTGAGTCTGGGATGATAATGACTCATCCCCGGAAAAGACTGTTTATGAAGATCGAGAAATACACCAAGGAAATGGTCTATCTCGGGCGGGTCGCGACATCTAAAACCGCGCCGGATTCTATAATTCGAGAATTGGTTTTTTTGCTCGCTCTGAGTGGCTCCAGTTCGGAAAACACCTTGTTTGTACTCAATAGCTATGGCAAAGAGCCGCTGGAGTTCAGTGATGAACATATGATCCGGCATCGCAAGTTACTGTTCGGCCCAGGCGTGGATACGTTAGAAGCACTATCGACTGCATTTCAGGAAGAGCTGGCTCAGCTAAAAGACAAACTGGATATTATTGAACGAGGAATCGATCCGGATGTTTCGGATTTCAGCAATGTCGTCAGCCTGTTTCAGCGCTTGTCGGATACCTTGAACATGCTCGAATTACATCAACTGGCGGAGCTGATGGGTAAGCAGGTCGTGCTTTTGAATAAATGGTCCGAATCGGGCGTGGCACCCTGTGAAGAGGAATTGCTGGACATGGCTGACGCTGTATTGGCGATTGAACAGGCCAGTAAAAATATGGCCGAAACCGGCCTTTCCAGCGAAGTCGATGATTTGGCCAATTTTGATTCATGTGTTTCCGACGATAGCCTGTTCCTGTCAGAAGCGATGAAAGTCGTGATCGGGGAAACCCATTCCGGAATAGCACTGACCAAGCGCGCAATTACCGCTTATATCGAATCAAACTATGATAAAGCCAACCTGGCCAATGTGTCGGCAACGCTTGCCGCCATGGCAGGCAGCATGAAAATGATTTCTCAGGAGCGTTTAGCTGCATCGATAGATAAATCGAATGAGGTCATTTGTTCGGAACTGATAGAAAATGCAACGAAACCGGATGAACGAAAGTTGGAGACTCTGGCTGACATACTGACTTCTCTGGAGTATTACATTGACAGTCTGGCGAAAAGAGAGGCCCCGAGCGATGGGTTGCTTGAGCTGACGGAAGAAAGTCTGAAGTCAATCGACTACGTGATTTAGGTGGTTTGTTCGTTGCGTCACTCCATTGACATCCGATATATTCGACGATTCTGATTGTAGGAGTGGGAAATCGGAACGGGTGGCAAAAAAAGGAGGCTTATCAGGCACTCCCCTTTTTTTGCAGCGTTAAAATCCGGCTAAAGCCGGACAGCGACTAACCCATGTTGAATAGTTCACTCAACTTGGTTGCCAGCATCATGTCGCCTTCTGCTCGCAACTCACCTGCCATAAAAGCTTGCATTCCATCAGTTTCACCGCTTACGATGCCCTTGAGCGTTTCTGTTGTCATGATCAGTGTTACGGATGGCGCATCGTCGTCACCTTGAACCAGCTCACAATTTCCATCTTTAATGATGATATGGTGATTATCCCCATCTTCGATATCAAATTGGAAGATTAAGTCCTGATCTTCTGCTGCACTGGGATTAAAGTTGTTTTTCAGTTGTTCAAAGATTTTTGCTACTGGCATTTTACTATCCTTTGGTTTTCTGTTAGGCAGGGTGAATTTAAGGTGAATAGCGTTCCATGTCAACACCAAGCGAACGCTTGTTTAAAAAAAGTTTACCCATTTGGCGATTTTGGATTGGAATTCCAGGATTCATCCCAATTAACACAAGTAGTTTGCAAGCTTAGCCATTATTTGAGGGAACTATTTTGGAATTTTTAACTGAATATGGGCTTTTTTTAGCCAAAGCTGTGACAATTGTCGTTTCTGTACTGTTAATCGTATCGGCTGTTGCCGCGCTCGCCGTCAAGGAAAAAAAGCGTGAATCAGGGCATATCGAAGTCAATGACTTGAACAAAAAACTCAAAGATATAAAAACTGCCATCCAGTCCACAACGCTTGAAAAAGACGAACTGAAAGCACTCGCCAAAAAAGAAAAACAAAAAGCCAAGGAAAAGAAAAAACACAAGGGCGATACCCAATCGGAAGTGAAAAAGAATGTGTATGTCATCGAGTTTGATGGCGATATCAAAGCATCGCAAACCAGTGCGCTGCGCGAAACGATCACCGGGGTGCTGGCTGTCGCGACTAAAAACGATGAGGTGGTCGTCAAGGTCGAGAGTGGTGGTGGGATGGTGCATTCTTACGGATTGGCATCGGCCCAGTTGGACAGAATCAAAAAGAAGGGTATTCCGCTGACGGTTTGTGTCGATAAAGTCGCTGCCAGTGGCGGTTATATGATGGCTTGTGTGGCAGACAAAATCATTGCCTCGCCGTTTGCCGTATTGGGTTCGATCGGAGTGGTCGCCCAGGTGCCCAATGTGCACCGGCTGTTAAAGAAAAATGATATCGACTTCGATGTGATAACGGCGGGCGAATACAAACGAACGATGACGGTTTTTGGTGAAAACACCGAAAAAGGCCGACAAAAATTTATTCAAGACCTGGAAGACACTCACGTCTTGTTCAAACAATTTGTCAGTGAACATCGACCCGTGGTTGCGATCGACCAAGTCGCCAATGGTGATATCTGGTATGGACAACGAGCATTGGACGTGCAACTGGTCGATGACCTGATGACCTCGGATGAATACCTGGCCGGCCAGTGTGATTCTGGTCAGGTTTATCAGTTGAAATTCCACGAGAAAAAAACAATACAGGAAAAATTGGGCCTGGCGGTTTCAGCGGGGATAGAGAGGGCAGTGACAAGGCTGATCACTGCCGCCCAGAAGGCAAATTATTTCAGTTAGTGTTTTTATAGCCGCCTGAAAACAGGTCATCTTCATCTGCTCAGTTGATGATGCGAGTTGCAAAAGCACTGCGTGCGTTGCGCCTCGCATCGAAAAGCGGACTAGGCGGATTTGACTTTCGAGTAGACCTTTAGCTGTTCGCCTTCATTCCCGGCCTCGATATCCGAGATGGCGACAAGACCGGTTTCGTTCAATATGGTTGCTATCTGCGCCTTGCTGTTTCGGTCTTTTCTAAACAACATTTGCTTGCATCCGGCAAGTGAGTAGAACCAGGATTGCTGGCTGATCGGATGGTTTGGCGTGCTGGCGATCAGTTGCAGCACTTCCAAACGCATTTGCCTGACGTTTTCAGCGGTGGCAACGCGATGCACTTGTTGCAATTGGTTGATAACCTGTTCCAGTTCCGGAGCAGTTTGTTTCAATCCGATACGAATCAGGCCCTGGCTATCCAGTATCCGCTTCGCCGCGTGAATCAGAGCAATATCGTCACAGTGAGCAGCGTGGATTTCGATAATGTCGAAACAGCATTCGATGTCCTGAATGTCTGATGCTTTGTCGAAAACGTTAAACTCTATATTTGTCAAGCCCAGTTGTCTGGCCTGGTAAATACCATAGGCGACATTTTCTTCGTTTTTATCGAGTGCGATGATATGTATATTGTCAAAAGAGCGGGCCAGGCGGATTGCTCTTTCACCCGATTCGCAGCCTATGATCAACAGACAGGTCGCATTGTGCCACAGGCTGTTGGGTACGTTTTGATAGCCTACCTCTTCACTCAGCGCGCGAGCATAGGAGGAGCGGGAGTTATACGGAAGCTGTTGCCATTTAGGGTAGGCACTGAAGGCATAAGGTGAATCAAACCCGCGTGCCAGTGTCGCATCACGGTGTGGTAAAGAAAACCGGATCGCATGCAGGTCACATTTAATGTACAGGTTTTTTTCCAGTAACGGTTGCAAGCCGGTCGGCCAGTCTGAAAGATCCATAGTGAGTAGTTTGTAGCTGTAATTTTGTGCATACAACTGTTTGTACATGCTGACTATGATAAGCGCACCGATGATATCGGCCGGATGCCAGTTCGTTTGCAGCGTGTTGCGGATACATTGATCCAGGTCTTCGATAAACAGGGTTTCTTCGGCCGTGGCGGTCAGCAAATAGTCGGTTTGCTCGCCCAGCAAGCCTAGGCCTATTGCCAGTTTTTGCAAATCATCGCGCAACGCACCGGTTTGCGATACTTCAATGACGATATGCTGTCTTAGCAGGGTTATCAGTTCCTCTACCTGAGTATTATGGATACAACCGGTCGCAAGTAGGCTGAGTAAGAGCTGGTCTTTGGCCAGTGTATCAATGTCCAGAGTGCAGTCTTCATTGCCGAGGTCATATTTTGCTTTGATCAGCGAGCTTGCCAGATTGCCCAGTTTAACGTGTTGAAACTCATCCAAAGAGAACAGATGCAGCAGGTCGTTCTCCAGCTCTTGGTCATAGCTATCAGCGGTTAGTTGCGCGCAACACTCGGCTAAAATGCTTTGGCCGGCCTGATTCAATACGCCTTTTTTCATTAGCGACCGATAGCGCAGGAATGCACCCAGGTAGTCGTTTTTCAGGTAGTGGCAAAGTGCTATTGACGAAAATGCCTGAACATTGGAGTTGTCATAGGCAAGTGCCCGATCAAAGAAGGCTTCAGCCTGATCAAACTCTTTTTGCAGCAAGGAAACGAAGCCACGATTGGACCAATAAGACGCCTTTTCTGGATGCTGCCTGATTGCCGCTTCAATCAGTTCTCTCGCTTCTTGAAGATTACCTTCATCCAGTGCCAAGCGGCCTTTCAGGTTTAGTGCATCTGCCGAAAAAGGCAGACGAGCCAGAATGGTATCGAGCAGTTCTGCCGCCTTGTCTCTGGACTGCATCCGGTGGAGCTTGTCTAAACTGGCATTGTTGGACATTTGATACCATCGGTTCGCGTCAATCAACTGGCGGGCCGTAGTGGCATCCATGCCGTCGATGGGTGAAAATTCATCAAATGTTTCTAACGCTTGTAAGGTTTGCATGACCTACTCCCCTGATTGGTTACGGTCGGTGTTTTTCTGTCTATCTGTCTGTCTTGCTATTTGTCTATCTCGTCAATTACCCCTGCAGCAACTGCAAGACCTGCTGTGGTTGACCATTTGCCTGAGACAAAATGGATAGCCCTGCCTGTTGGAGGACCTGAGTCCGAGACAATTCTGCTGTTTCTGCCGCGAAATCGGCATCTCGTATTCTCGAGTTTGCCGCTGTCAGATTTTCCGAGGCGATTGACTGGTTAGAAATCGTTGATTCAAAACGGTTTTGAATCGCACCCAGATTGGCGCGTTGCAAGTTAATCAAGTTCAACGCATTGTCGACCGAATCCAGGGCAAGCAGAGCGCCATCGACTGTTGAAATGTCGATATCCTGAACCAGTTGGCCGTGTTCATTGGAGCCATAAGTGCCGATTTCAAATCCGGTTTTAGCGATATCACCGGTGATAGTATCGAGTTTGATTTGTCCGGCAGATTGCAGGGTCAACGTGCTTTGGGTGGTGTCGGGGTCGGGCGTGCCGGTCTGGCCGATGCCAGCCAAACTCAGTGAGCCGCCCAGATTGCTCAATGTAATGTTCCGGCCATCGTCAGCGATTAGTCGATAGGTATCGCCCAAAGCTTCAGCTCGTACACCGGTTTGGCCTGCCTTGTTATTGACTGCGGAGATGATGGTATTTTGCTTGTCCGCAACGGTATCAGCCGCACTGTAGCTAATATTGATAGTGACACCGTTGATATCCAGGCTACCGGATTCAGCGGTGCCGGTGGCAATGGCGCTGGCATTGAACACCGTGGCGTTGACAATGGCTCTGACGCCGGTCTGTTCCGCGATCTGGTTAATGGCTTCCGCTTTTGCAATGGCACTGGTATCTCGTAAAGTGCTCGATGCCGTGTCATAAGATTCCAAAGTCGGGCCAACCGGAACTCCGTTGATCACGATATCACCGGTTGTTAGTGCTTGGTCGTCCACTTCCTGACCAATTGCCCCGCTGTTATTGCCGCTAAATTTGCCGACCGCCAAGCCGGCGTTCGCTATGTTACCGGTTGTGGTATCCAGCGCGATGGTCGAACCATCGCTTGATATAAGCGTAAATGAGCCTGAATAGGTGCCGGCTGTTGTCAGTCCGGCACCGGCCAGTAGGGCGGCACCGCCAGCAACGATAATATTTCTGCCATCCTCCGCAGTAAGTGAAACTCCCGTCGCAGTGTTGCCGTTAAAATGGGCAACGACACCGGTTTGTCCAGTATTCTGGTTAATGACATTGACGATGTTTTCGAGGTTGGCTTCATCGGTAATACTGCTATTGGCCGCGATGTTGATGGAGACTGAATTGATTGTAATGGCACCGGTTGCCGCTGAGGCATCGAATGTCGTGGTGCCGCTGATAGTGGTATTGTTAACAACCGCTTCGATACCGGTTCGATCACTTTTGGCATTGATCGCCGCGGCTTTTGCGATTGCAGACACTTCCTGGTCAGCGCTTGAGAAGGCATCATCGACACCGCTCGACGCGCCGATGGCTATACCGTTGATAACCAGATCACCTGCGGCCATCTGGGTTGCCGGATTGCTCGTTCCGCCCTGTTGATCCGAACTGATACCGTCAGTATTGGCGGCACCGAGCTGGTCTACCGTTGCACCGTCGATGCCAAAGGTGACACTTTCGCCTTCATTGGCGCCAATTTGAAACGTGACTTCGGAAAATGTGCCGTCCAACAATTTGGTGCCGTTGAAGTTGGTTTGTTCCGAGATACGCTTTATCTCGGTTTTAAGCTGACTTACTTCCTGATTCAGCGCCGCTCTGTCAATGTCGCTGTTGGTTGCGTTGGCAGATTGCAGTGCCAGATCCCTTATTCGGAGTAAACCTTCAGTCATTGCTCCCAGCGCACCTTCAGCCGTCTGCGCCAGGGAAACTCCATCGCCGGAATTCCTGATGGCGACACTCAGACCCCGTACCTGGGAGGTGAACCGAGTTGAAATTGCCAGCCCGGCGGCATCATCTTTCGCACTGTTGATACGAAGACCAGAGGAAAGTCTCTGCAGCGCTGTCTGGTTGGCAGCCTGGGATGTGTCCAGGTTTCTCTGCGCATTGATTGACGCGATGTTTGTGTTGATTATCTGAGGCATAACGTTTCCCCTTGCTTTAAAACCACCGGTGATTATGTGATTAAAACCGGCAACCAGTTTAAAATGGTAGTGGCAATCGAAATTGTCCTTGCCTGTGGTTAAGCCAAAGTTGTGCCAGGTTTGAATAAATTTTTTTGGTTGACAGTAAATCGGATTTATAACAATCAGTTAGCTGATATGTGAAACCTTGATCCAGAATATCGACTGGTTTGTGTGTGTCGTTAGTTTGGCTGGAGGAAGGGGGTTGCCACCTTTTTTACCAATTCAACGACGGCAAATTGCCGCTTTCAATTGGTAAAATCGGTATGTTTTTCTGCCGGGTTTTACCCTGTCGTGTGTGCCGGGTATCGCATTTAACTGGCGTGGTGCCGATCCTGCCCTTCAACAGGCGCTGTCAAACTGGTATTTTAACGCTTGGGAGTCTTTGAGTTGGTTGCGAGATAAACAGGAAATGAGATGAAACTAGCAATTGTTCCGGCTAGAGGGGGGAGTAAAAGAATCCCAGGCAAGAATATCAGGCTTTTTGCGGGCAAGCCTATAATCACTTATTCCATCGAAGCGGCTTTGGCGTGCAGGCTGTTCGATCATGTTATTGTCTCGACAGATGATCAACAAATCGCCGACCAAGCGATAGAATGCGGTGCTGAGGTGCCTTTTACAAGGCCTGCTGGGCTGGCCGATGATTTTACCGTGATCGCCGATGTGATACGTCATACTATCGAATGGTTCAGTCTTGAGCGCAACCAGCAAATTGACCAGGCATGTTGTATTTACGCTACCGCACCGTTAATTCAGCCTGAGTCCATTCGCCGGGCGATGGCCGTGTTGGCAGAGGGCAGAGCAGATTTCGCGCTATCAGTTTGTTCCTTTTCTTTTCCAATTCAAAGAGCTCTCAAAATGGACGAACAGGGCTGTGTCTCGATGGTTAATCCCGAATATGCATCAACCCGGTCTCAGGATTTGCAAGAGTGCTATCATGATGCGGCGCAGTTTTATGCCGGTACTGGCGATGCGTTTTCAGGTAAGGTCACGGCCCCTGTTACGGCGGGTGTTCCGGTGCCGAGGAATACTGTTCAGGATATTGACACAGAAGAAGACTGGGCCGTTGCCGAGCAGATGTATTACGCCTATCGGTATCTGGCTGCAAGGCGACATTCAAAGCACGAATGACGATTACAAAGTAACGGAAGAGAACAAGGAGTGGCAGTGGCTTTATTTAGCTCCGGTTTTAGTATCGACAATCAGCTTGTTTCGGATGATTCGCCTGCCTATATTGTCGCCGAGTTCTCTGGCAATCACGGCCAGGACTTTTCGGTTGTAGAAAAAATGGTCGAGGCGGCGGCGGCTTGTGGTGTCGATGCGATCAAGTTGCAGACCTATACCGCAGACACCATTACCCTGGACAGCCAGAGTGAAGAATTTCAAATAGCGGAGAACTCCAGTTTATGGCGAGGCGAAACACTCTATTCACTCTATAAAAAAGCCTATACCCCCTGGAGCTGGCATAAAAAAGTGTTTGAACTGGCCAGGGCAAGGGGACTCACGGCGTTCAGTTCTCCATTTGATGAATCGAGTGTTGCGTTTCTGGAGTCGTTGGATGTGCCTTGCTACAAAATTGCTTCATTCGAACTGAATCATTTTCCTCTTTTGCGAGCTGTCGCCAAAACGCAAAAGCCGGTGATTCTCTCTACGGGCATGGCAACGCTGGAAGAAATTGGTGCGGCGGTTGACTATCTGGCCAAATATGGTTGTCGTCAATTGGCCCTGTTGAAATGTACCAGTTGTTATCCTGCTCCGGTCAGTGCCGCTAATTTGAAAACAATGGCAGATATGAAGCGTAGGTTTGGTGTTCCCGTTGGTTTGTCCGACCACTCGAAGGGAATGGGGGTAGCCCTGTTAGCGGTTGGTCTAGGTGCCCGTATTGTCGAGCGCCACTTTGTTCTGGATCGGCACAGTGACGCCATCGATGGGGCTTTTTCATCGACACCCGACGAAATGGCTTTATTGGTCAAAGAAAGCAAAGATTTGAATCGCGCCATCGGCCAGGTCAGCTACGGCCCGAGTGAAGCGGAAAAGGATTCTCTGAAGTATCGTCGTTCTATCTATGTAAGCCAGCCACTAAAGCCTGGCATGACGATCACTAAAGATAATATTCGGGTGGTTCGACCCGGCTTTGGACTATCTCCCAAACACTATGATGCTGTATTGGGCCGCGAGTTAAAGGTGGCCAAACAGGCGAATACCCCGTTGTTAGAGAGTGATCTCGTTTGATGTTCGATTTTTTGTTCCGTGTCGATGCCGATTCGTCTACAGGCGCCGGTCATCTGACGCGTTGCATCGCGTTGGCCGAGGGCTTGCGAAGCAGAGGTTACCATATCGGCTTTGTCGGGGCGGTCAATAGCCATTTATTGCGGGCAATATCGTCTGTTCAGGTGCCTTTGTTGAGTCTTGCGGATAAACCTGCCTGCCGTTGTCTGATTATCGATTCCTATTTATCTCTCGATTTTTTGCTGGCTCCGTGGCCGTTGTCGCTGCCGGTGGTTCTTATTGATGACGAGACTGCCCAGGTATCCGATCGACCCATGCTGGTAGTAAGTCCACTGGGCAATGCGGTTGCCTTGGAAAACCATTTTCCTAATGCCGAAGTGATGACCGGGGTCGAGTATCTTTTTCTGAGACAACAGATAAAAAAGGCCAGAATAGCGAGAGGTATCAGAAACTGCGGCATCGAGCGTACCGATAATTTTGGTGCGAAAGTGTTTATCACCTTGGGTGGTAGTGATCGATCCCGATTGTTACAGCGAATTGCTGAAATTCTTGTTGAATCGCTCGATAACAGGGTCGAGTTTACCGTGTTTGGCAATGCCAACGGTCTCCGGTTGCAAGCGGAAAATCTATCAATAATGGCTGAGTTTTCTAATCAGTTTATTGACCTGAGTGCTAAGCAGGCCGATCTGGTGATATGTGGTGCCGGTCAGACGCTGATCGAAATGAGTTATATTGGAGTACCGGTGATCGGTATTGTGATGGCATCCAATCAAGGTGATTGTGGCCGCGTGTTATCTGGTTCAGGTATTGCTGTTATCGATGGAGTAGATTCTATCGATAATATCGAAAACGACTTGTTGGGCTGGATAAGCCGGTTATTTCCGGCCTGGCTAAAAGCTGGCTGGCACAGTGGCGCAAATCAATCAAACTATGATTTTTCGTTAGTCAGAGCAGCCGGAAGCCGGTTCGCCCAGCACCAGGAACAGGTTATCGAACGAATCTGTGAAATGCTGCGATGAATATATTGATAACCAGCATAGGCAATAAAACGAACCTAATTAAATATTTCCGCCGAGCCTTGACCAATGAAGGTGGTGGACGAATTATCGGGGTTGATCGCAGTTCCAGAAATACCGGCAAGCACTTTGTCGATGAATTCATTCTATCCCCTGATATAAACGCGAATCAGTTTAAGGCATGGTTATACGCGACCATTCAACAGCAAAACATCGCCTTGATTATTCCATCCAGAGATGGTGATTTATGCCCACTCAGTGCATTGAAGGATGAAATTCGGTCTTTGTTCAACTGTACGGTTCATGTTTCGGCCGAACCAGCGCTGCAGTGTTGTTTGAGCAAGTTCCGCTTTTCCGAGTGGTGTGCGAACAATGAGTTTTTGACACCCAGAATCCTCGATAAAGGCACCGTAAAACAAGAGGATTTGCCCCTGTTCGTCAAACCTGATTCAGGATCGGGAAGCAAAGGTACTCGGCTGATTGAAAGCTGGCAGCATTGGCATAACATTCGTGAATCATTGCCAAATAACATATTGATACAGCAATATATTGAAGCACCAGAGTATACAGTGGATTCGTATATCGACTCATCGGGTACTGTGAGAACCGTTATTCCTCGTCGGAGAATGCTGACCGCTAACGGAGAAACCGTTCATGGCCGTGTCGATATGACGCCACGGCTTATCGACGTTACCCGTTCACTGGTTGCCAAAATGGCTGTTCAGTTGGGTCTGGCCGGGCACAGCACGGTGCAGTGTTTCTGGCATAAGGGCGAGGCGGTGTTTATCGAAGTCAATCCCCGCTTTGGGGGTGGCTTTACGCTGGGCGTCGAAGCGGGCGCGGATACACCGCGATATATTGTACGAGAGGTCTTGGGTCGTCCGATAAACATACCTGATAATTATGCCCAGGATGGCCTCCAAATGGTGAGAGTGCAAAAAGATGTTTTCTTTTGATAATTTAGATCTTGTATAACTGGCAAACAAAAGAACCTGGACAATTGAATGTTTAATAACAAATCAGTTTTGATTACTGGAGGAACCGGGTCGTTTGGCCAGTGTTTCGTTCGAACTCTGTTGAAGCGCTATCAACCCCGTAAAATCATCATATTGTCCCGCGATGAACTAAAACAGTATGAGATGCAGCAGGAGTTCAATGGCCCGGAAATGCGTTATTTTATTGGCGATGTTCGCGATGAAAATCGCCTTGTTCAGGCATTTCGTGGTGTCGATTTGATCGTTCATGCGGCTGCACTGAAGCAGGTGCCCGCTGCGGAATACAACCCGACCGAGAGTATTCGAACCAATATCAATGGCGCCGAGAATGTCATTCATGCGGCGATTGTCAATAAGGTCTCTCGTGTTATTGCGTTATCGACAGACAAGGCGACCAATCCGATTAGCCTGTATGGTGCCACCAAGCTTTGCTCGGATAAACTGTTCGTTGCTGCCAATAACATTGTCGGCGACAAGTATCCCCGATTTTCTGTTGTCAGATATGGTAATGTGGTCGGGTCTCGAGGCTCGGTGGTGCCTTTGTTCGAAAAACTGATAGCCTCCGGTGCGTCCTCGTTGCCGATTACCGACCCCAGAATGACCCGATTCTGGATTACCCTGCAACAAGGTGTTGCCTTTGTGATTGAGTGTTTCGAGCGGATGTACGGCGGAGAAATCTTTGTGCCCAAACTACCCTCTGTGCGTATTTCTGATCTTGCCAAAGCGTTGGCTCCCGGCCTGGAATGGCAAATAGTCGGGATTAGACCTGGCGAAAAGTTAAATGAAAAAATGGTGCCCAGAGATGACTCGGAGAGAACCATAGAGTTTGACAAGCATTTTGTTATTACTCCGACGATTAAGTTTGCAGATCGCAATGTCGATTATCGGGAATCCCGGAAAGGTGAAAAAGGACACTATGTCTCCCCGGGGTTTACCTATGATTCCGGCAGCAATCCTGATTTTCTGACGGTTGACCAGATTCGACAACTGCATAAGGTCACAACCCCGTGATTCCCTATAGTCGTCAGACCGTTACCCAGGATGATATCGACGAAGTGGTCAGAGTGCTGCGCTCTGATTTTTTGACCCAAGGGCCTGCGGTGCCGAAGTTTGAAAAAAGTGTCCGGGATTACTGTAGTGTCGATTTTGCGGTTGCCACCTGTAACGCGACAGCCGCTTTGCATTGTGCCTGTTTGGCCCTGGGAGTCAGTGCAGGGGACGAGGTTTGGGTCAGTGCAATCAGTTTCGTCGCATCGGCAAATTGTGCCCGCTATTGTGGTGCGAAGGTTCATTTTGTCGATGTGAACCCCGGGACGGGCAATATATCGGCTGAGACGCTGGAGTACGACCTGAAACAGGCGGCCAAAGAAGCGCGAATACCCAAGGTGTTGATTGTCGTTCATCTGGCCGGGCAGAGTTGCGATATGCAAGCGATCAGCCTGTTATGCCGTCAATATGATGTTGCGATTGTTGAAGATGCCTGTCACGCGCTGGGCGGTCGGTATCAGGGTCTGGCCATTGGTGGCTGTCAATTCAGCGATATCACCATTTTCAGTTTTCATCCGGTTAAGCCCATTACTTCGGGGGAGGGCGGGATGCTGGTTACCAACAACGAAAAGCTGGCCGAGCGAGCAAGGTTATTCGCTTGCCACGGTATTGCCAAAGAACCGCACCTCTGGCAGGATGCGATCGAGGCAGAAGGCCAGCCCGGCTGGTATTACGAACAACAGGTTTTGGGTTTTAATTATCGCCTGAGCGATATTCACGCCGCGCTCGGTACCTCGCAATTGACCCGGCTCGATAAACAGGTTCGGTACAGACGGGTACTGGCTGAATATTATGATAGGCTTTTTGCGTCCGGGCGGCTTTGCATGCCGCTCGATCGGCATCAGGAGTGTGCCAGTGCTTTTCATCTTTATATCGTGCGATTTAAATCAGCCAGTGTCAGAAACCGAATTTACGATGCGTTGCGACAAGCCGGCTATGGTGTGAATCTGCATTATCGTCCCATTCCCGAGCAACCCTACTACCAACGAATATCGACAGAGAAGCGGCTGTTACCTGGCGCGAAACAGTATGCTGAGACGGCATTGTCTTTGCCTTTGTTTCAGGGAATGGAACGGCAGCAATTGGATCAGGTAGTCCAAATCATAGAACAAGCCATGGCGGGTCTGTAGGTGTTGGCGAGTATTCGCGTCGGTATTCGAGACGGTGTTGCAGGAGCTGATCGTGCCTGCTGATGTTACCTGTCTCATGGTTGCCTGTAATGCCGAGGCATACCTGACCCGTGCGATAAACTCGGCATTATCCCAGGTAGACCGCCTGATACTGGTGGATGATGGTTCCACTGACAAATCATCTGATATCGCAGAAAAAACCGGTGGAAGTCAGGTTCAGATTATTCGATTCGAAAACAACAGGGGCATAGGGGCTGCGCGCCAGGCGGCGGTCAATGCCTGCAAAACCGATATCGCCTGTTGGCTGGATGCCGATGATATCTGGTGTTCGCAGCGTATCAGTAAGCTATTACCTTTTATCCGGGCCGGTGCAGACTATGTGTTTGACGAATCGGAACTCTTTAGTGATATTGCCAATAAAAAGGTAAAAGACCTGCTTTTCCCCGACTTTATCAAACAAAAGGATGGGTTGTTATATCTTTTCGGGCGTAACTATCTGCCAACAATTGGTGTTCCTATGGCCAGATTGGCAGCGCTGAAAGAGATTAATTATAACCCCGGGCTGAGACAGGCCGAAGACAATGGGCATTTGTTAAAAGCCTTGTCCAGAAACAAGTCTATTCGGTTGTCTGAAGGTGTCAGCTATCGGGAGTATGAACGGCCCGATTCCGTGTCACGTGATCTGGAGAAACAAAATTTCTATTTATCACAGTCTTATACTTTTATTGATCAATCTGGAGTGGAACAGCGAATTGTCGAGAGTGGGTTGAGCCGAACAGAGCAGTTTGTCGTTCTAAACCTTTTTTTTGTTCGGGTAAAAAACTGGCAGGCAATTTTAAGAACTTGTGCGTCCTGGTCGCTTGGTGAAGGGAATACGGATTGTCAAGTGGCCTGGATGCAGCGTTTTTTTTCCGGTGTCGCTGAATATCATCTGGGTAATGTCACTATCGCGTCGAGGTTTTTTGAAAGCGGAATTGCCATTGCCGAATTACCCGAGTTATACAATAATCTTGGTGTATGTCAGGCGAGGCTTGGCAAGGATGGCCGGCCGTTGTTTCAACGGGCACTAGCGTTGAAAACTGGCTATATCGATGCAGAAAGGAATATGACAAAAAATGGACAACATTTGACCAACCTGCCTTTGCGACAACTGGCTTACCGCGGAGACTATCGCAACCGGTTGCCAAAGGCAAAGCGGATCAGGTCGCAGGCGGACTGATCCGTGTTGGCTCTGTCATCGACGTTGCTAGTGGCCGGAGACAGATTGCGTTAACTGTGACGCAACCCACTGATAGGTTTTTCCCAGCCCGTCCGATAGTGGTTGGGTCGGTGCCCAGTCGAGCTTTTGCCTGATCAGCCGGTTATCAGAATTGCGTCCTTTTACGCCAAGCGGGCCACTGATATGCACTAGAGACAGCTGTTTGTGGGCTATCGAAGACACGGTTTCGGCGAGCTGATTGATACTTACCATCTCCTCTGAGCCAATATTAAACGGGCCGGTCCGATCCGAGCGCATCAGCCGCAATGTGCCCTCGATGCACTCGTCGATGTATAAAAACGACCGGGTTTGAGTGCCGTCTCCCCATATTTCAATTTCTCCACCGTCTTTCGCTTGTGCCACTTTTCTGCATATGGCTGCCGGTGCTTTTTCTTTTCCGCCAGTCCAGGTTCCTTCGGGGCCGAAAATATTATGGTAGCGAGCGACTCGGCAAGCCATATTGTGATTGCGACCGTAGCTGAGGTAGAGACGTTCACTGAACAGTTTTTCCCAGCCATATTCGCTATCGGGTTGTGCCGGGTACGCACTGTCTTCCGAACACTGTGGATTTAGTGGGTCTTGCTGATTGAATTCAGGATAGATACATGCCGAAGAAGAATAGAAAATATGTTTAATGTTCCTTTTTCGGCACGCTTCCAATACGTTAAGGTTGATGGTGGCGGAGTTATGCATAATGTCGGCATCATTTTCGCCGGTGAAAATATAGCCGGCACCGCCCATATCAGCGGCCAATTGATATACCTCGTCAAAACACAGATCAACAACTTCCCGAACCAGATGCTGTTCGCGCAGGTCGGCTATGGCAAAATCATCGGCCTGGGTAGGGCTGAATTCGGGAAATTTAAGATCAACCCCACGCACCCAGAAGTGCTCTCTTTTTAGTCGTTTGACCAGGTGGCTGCCAATAAATCCACCTGCGCCTAATACCAGTGCTTTTTTTTGCATTGTTTTTCCTGACAGTACTTTTCATTGTAATCGGCAAAATGGGTAACAGTGATTCCCTGTCTTGGATATCAATCCGCGGTAGAATAGCTTGTATTCGACCCGTTCGTCTATTTTTGTCGCTATGAAATTCTGTTTTGGCAAAACACGATTTTTTTCTCATATTGGTTTGGATTATGCAATAGTCGGAATTAGAGGAAAATCATAGCTAAACTAATGGTGACGATCCTTCAAGACTGTTGAGACTTTTTTATGAGTGATACCAGTAAAAGCCTGTTACAACCATTTATTGATTTGCGAGCAAAAAATCTGACTTTTTTTAAGAATACGTATCCGGGAATTCACTCTTATTTTGCCAACTATCAGATGAGTGGTGAAAAGGTCGATATTCTCCCGGAAATCGGTGAAGTGGATATCATCAGCGATAAACAGCATCTTTATGCTGGCGCGGCTCAGGCCTACGCAAAAAAAGAAGTCGCCACTTTCCTGTCATCGTTTGACTATGGCAGTCGAATTGAAACAGTTAAACCATTGGATGAAAACACGTATCAGAATCCGAGAACCTTTGCCATCAATCTGACTTCTGTTTATCGCTATTACTATAAAAAAGAAAAAAATGACCAAGGTTATTTAATACCGGATTTTTTCCCTTTAATTGTATTTATGGGTTGCGGATTGGGCCAGCATATCAGGGTGTTGACTTCCGTTCGCACAATTCGTCATGGAATCCTGCTAGAACACAATATGGATCGATTTGCCGCTTCGCTGTATTCGGTCGATTGGGAGCGAATTCTGACGCCATTTCTTAGAGATCCCAATCGTAGCTTTCAGTTTGTGTTGGTTCCAACTAATGATGAAGAACAGCTATTCTCAGCATTATGGAATACCCTGTTACCCTACTGCCCGCTATTCCCGTTGACCGCGCTCTTTTACAATCATAAAGCGAGTCCATTGTATGATCGGTTATCTGATCGAGTGAACGCAGACTTGTATGTCCATCTGTTTTCATTTGGCAATTTTGATGATGAGGTCAATCAACTCAATAATGCATTGCATAACTTCAGAAATAACATCCCGTTACTTGGATTTCCGACAGTCGATCAATTGGTACCGGTTTGTGTGGTCGGGGCTGGACCGTCACTCGATCGAAGAGCCGATGATCTGAGGAGGCTTCAAGAGGCTGGAGCGTTGGTGATTTCCTGTGGAACTGCGCTTGCGTCATTGCGTAATCTGGCGATAAAACCGGATATTCAGGTGGAACTCGAATCGGACTATTTGACTTATAGGTTACAGAAGCAATCTTATGATGAAGACTATATGAAGGGTATTTGTCTTATCGGAGCAGTTCAGTTGAACCCTCTGCTGGTGTCCTTGTTCGCTGATGCTCGGCTATTTTTCAAAGATGACGGTTCTCTTGCACATATTTTTGCCGATCCAGACGATATGGTCGCCAATGCGACTCCCACTTGTACCAATGCCGCGCTGGCTTTTGTGAGCAAATACCGGTTTCGACAAGCCTATCTGTTCGGATTGGATTATGGTTTTCCAGATAAAAAATCGCATCATGCCAAAGGTAGCATATATTACGCGGATAGTATGCAAGCGGCGAATGAAGAAAAGTATAAGGATACGATAGCGATTCCGGCCGCTGGTGGCGGCATGATTAGTACCACGCCGTTTTTGTATGCCAGCAAAAGACGTACTGAAAACTTGATTCGGGTTATGGCTGGATTGAAATTGTATAACTGCTCGGATGGCGCCAGTCTGGCAGGAGCCGACTGGATTCCGCAAGGACAACCGAGACCTGATAAGGATCAGTTTTTAGCGGATAAACGAAAGTTTTTGACTCTGTTCTCTAAATACAAACAATATCCGGTAGCGCAACGTAACGAAAAAGCAAAGTGTGCTTTTATCGATCGCTATCAGCAGCTAACTAGGGTGTATTTATTTGAGCTGGAAAAAAACACGCTGGAGTCGCTATCGGACTTTGTGAATTATTGCACCTTTGTTCGTACTAACCTGACTGATTTATTCGTGGAAAATCCGGGATTGTATTTCTTTGTTCGAGGCAGCCTGTGGCACTTTCTATTTGCCGGGTATTCTCACCTTCTTAGCCTGGATGAATCTGAACATGGGAAGTATTGCAGGTTTTGGTGTGACCAGTTTGGTTCATTTTTAACAAAATCATACCAGGTAACAAAAAACATTTGGCAAACCAATTCTGCTATCTGGGCAGATGAACTGGTAGCCAAATCAATCGCTGAACCACGCGACTGTGATAGGGAAGAATTGCTTGCCGATTTGGATTGGAGTTATGAACACATTATCGCAGAGAGTGATCAATATTACTTTGAGGAATAAAACTAAGGATTCATAACAATACTTATTGCTGCCGATTTCTGGTTTTTTCTATGCTCCAGTTCCTCTTTGGAAGGTTGTCTTACGTCGATAATCAAATTTGATAAATTGAGTGTAGTCAGGCCTATATATGGGTAATTACAATCAATATATACGTTTTCACTATCAACGTGTTTTAGTGTTCCTCTAAGAGTGACGTTATTAAACCTGGTTGTAAAAACCATTCCTTTTTTTAGATCGGCTTCGGTATTTAAGTGTGCAACTGTGGTTTTTATTACTAGCGATTCTTTGTATTGTGTTTTCGGCAATACCATTTGACAATTAAACTGATCTCCCGCCTTTTTGCCTTTTAACAAATCTGAAAGTGGTGGCGGGAAATGCACAGGATAGAGGCCGATAAGTTCAAATTCGCCCCAGAATTGAATGACCGGGCAATATTGTTGTTGTCTGAGTTTGACTATTGAGTTTTGTTCAATTTTCATTGTTGCCACTACTTCTTTTGAGAAACTACAGTTGTTGATGATTGATTCGAGTTGTTTGAAAGACTATTCTAAAAAACCATACGTGATTTTTTAATTATGGCGTATAAGTTGGGGTTTGAGTCTAAGATTTAAAGATTGTTTAGGGTCTGGGCTACCGGAGATGGCTATTTTAAACGAGTTTATCTTAAATGAATGAAGCAAAACTAAACGATGTAAAGGAATTCTGGGATAAAAGACCGTGTAATATCCGTCATTCTGCCAAGCCTGTTGGCAGTAAGGCATATTTCGACGAAGTTGAAAAACGTAAGTACTTTGTTGAACCCCATATTCCCAGTTTTGCGAAATTTAACGAATGGAAAGATAAAAATGTTCTGGAAGTCGGTTGTGGAATTGGCACAGATGCAATTAACTTTGCAAGAGCCGGAGCTAACTACTTTGGCGTTGATTTATCCGAAGAGAGCGTCAAGATAACGAAGTCGCGATTTGCTGTTTTTGAACTCGCTGGCAGTCTTAAATGTGTCAATGCAGAAGAGCTCGCTTCGCATTTTGAGGAAAACACATTTGATCTCGTTTATTCGTTTGGTGTAATTCATCATACTCCCAATCCACAAAAAGTGATTCAGGAAATACACAAACTGATTAAACCTGGCGGCATCCTTCGCTTGATGCTGTATGCCAAAAACAGTTGGAAAAATATAATGATTGAAGCTGGGTTTGACCAACCAGAAGCGCAATATGGCTGTCCTATTGCGAATACTTATACTGAAGCCGATGTCGTTTCTTTGCTTTCAGGATTTGCAATAACCAGTATTCAACAAGAGCATATTTTCCCCTATAAAATAGAAAAATATGTTAACTATATTTTTGAGAAAGAACCCTGGTTTGAAAGCATGCCAGATGAACTGTTCAGAGCGCTTGAAAAACAACTAGGCTGGCATCTCTTGATAGAAGCAACGCCCTGCAAATGATAAACAACGGAAGTGAAACCCAGAGTAGCATGCAATATACTCCGCTTTGCTCGTACTTCTTTTGTATCTGTTGAAGTAACACATTCATTTTGCAGGTGGGTGGGATTGGTCGGACTTTTCTTATTCGCTTGGTCAGAATAAAAAACCCCCGGAAAATGACTTTCCGAGGGCTAGTCTGAACTATTCAGTATTTGTTTACTGCTGTGCAGGGACGCTGAACACTAAATCTTCAAAACCTTCCGCAACGATCTTGATCTGATCTGTTCCGTCGAGTTTCAAACCATCCAGAGTCATGTCAACAAATACATAATAGCCGAAGATGTCTCCGTAGACTTTAGAAAGCATGTAGGCTTTGCTAAATAGCAAT
>PDWJ01000670.1_pt1 | contig 48305 bp, 50 predicted proteins | sample 1430881 | NCBI WGS metagenome assembly PDWJ01 (sample SAMN01162460, study PRJNA174530) | Oral metagenome, whole genome shotgun sequencing project. | biome: Marine environment; feature: Marine mammal; material: Swab sample of the gingival sulcus; isolation source: swab sample of gingival sulcus...
GGTATCACCGACCGAAGAACTACGCTGGCTGGAATATGGGCAACGCCTGCTGCACCGTTCGCGCAATGTACTGGCTGGCGGTTATGAACAAAGCACCGGACGCACCTTATTTGATAAAGCCGTTGCCGGTGGCGCACAGGCCTGCGGCCATAACAGTGGCGCGATTGCGGTGGGCAAACGGGCTGATTTTGTCGTGCTGGATACCGATCACCCTTTGCTGTATCAACGCAGCGGCGATGAACTACTCGATAGCTGGATTTTCTCCGGCAACCAAAACACGGTGTGTGATGTGTATGTCGGTGGCAAACACATCATTAAAGACGGACATCATGCACAAGAAGTCGCCATTGCTGAGCGCTTCAAATCCACATTAAACACCTTAAGGAACCTCTCATGACTACATTCACATTTTAGTTTACTGGTTTTACTAGGTTCGGTTTCAACGGATTTAATACGCTTTATTTTTCAGCTTGAGTTTCTTTTATACTGCCAGCATCAATTATTGGAGTGTTTTATGCGTAGATTATGGATCATGGGTTGTGGCGATGTGGGTCGCCGAGTAGCCCGTTTATATCAAAATGTAGGTATTTCGGCTACGGGTTGGGTAAGGGGAACGGCTTCTCTGCAATTGGGACAGGCAGCCGGTATTAGCATGCGACAGGGTGATTTGGATGAGGGTAGCTTTTTTCCTCGGAATGCGTTTCAAGATGCCGATATTTTTTGGTTTATGCCTCCACCAAGTACGGGAGAGGTAGATAGTCGCTTGCGACGTTTTTTGTTGGCGGTAGAAGATGCACCGCGTCGTATTGTGTTGATTAGTACCACGAGCGTTTACGGTGATTGCGAAGGGCGCTGGATTGATGAGTCTGAAACACTTAAACCTTTAACAGCTCGCGCTTTGCGGCGCTTGGATGCGGAGGAAGCTATGCAAGCCTGGGGTAGCCGCTTTGGGCAAGAATGGATGATTCTGCGTGTGCCCGGGATTTATGCAGTGGATCGTTTGCCATTGGCGTATTTACAACGCGGTGAGCCTGTGATTAAAGTTGAGGAAGCATCTTGGACGAATCGAATTCATGCGGATGATTTGGCGCGTATTTGCCAATCCGCCATGCAAGTCGAACAAGCCAACGCTATTTATAATGCTACAGATGGGCATCCCTCGACCATGACTGATTATTTCAATGCAGTTGCTGATTATGCTGGTTTGCCGCGCCCGCCACAGATTTCCTTGGCAGAAGCAAAAGGCCGATTGAGTGCAGATATGTTGTCATATTTGGCGGAGTCAAGACGGATTCGTAATGATCGGCTTTTACAAGCCTTACAGATAAGCTTGCTCTATCCCAGTTTGGCAGAGGGATTGCGCAAAGCAATGTAGGTGTTTCAGGGCAATCGCACTTAATTTCACTTGCTTTTCCCGCTGGGTAACTGATCTGGCCAATCTGACGTCGGGGGATGGTCGCCTATCACTCTTTGTGGGTATTGGTCAGCCAGTTGCCGCTTTTGGGTTTTGCGGTGGCGTTTCTGCGATGCACTTGCTTTACAAGCCCCCTGATCATGACCTCAGACCACCCAATTTACACCACCTTGACGGACGTGATCCATTTACATCCGAGTTTTGACCCGCTAACATCCACTTATGAAGAGGTTATTACGCTTAGTATTCAAGTTAATCGTTATCGTTGCTTTCGCCATTCTGATTGCACGATTCCTTTTCCCGCTGCCTGACGTATCAGAACGTGCCCCGAGTTTGGCGATGCCAATGAGTCCATCTACAACGCTGGGCGCAAGGGTGATTGAGGAGAACTCAGCCCATCCTGGGAAATCGGGGGTGTTTCCTCTGCGCAGTGGGCACGACGCTCTTGCCAGTCGGCTCGCACTCATCGCTGCGGCAGAGCAGTCCATTGATGCACAATACTACATTTGGCACGATGATACCTCGGGTATTTTGCTGCTTGATGCCCTGTATCAAGCAGCAAAACGTGGGGTGCGCGTGCGGCTTCTTCTCGATGACAATGGCGTATCGGGCTTGGATAGCTTTATAGCTACGCTGAATGCGCACGAAAACTTTGAGATACGCCTCTTCAATCCATCAACGATACGCAGTCCAAAGCTTCTCGGGTATGCTTTTGACTTTTTTCGAATGAACCGTCGGATGCATAATAAGTCCATTATCGTCGATGGTGCGGTCGCGATCATTGGTGGGCGCAATATCGGCGATGAATACTTCGAAGTTGGTGACGATAATTTCTTTGTCGACATGGATGTCCTGGCGGCAGGGGCGATTGTCCCAGAAACAGCAGCGGTGTTTGATGCGTATTGGAACAGTCAGTCAGTGTTTGAGGCAGAAACGATCATCCAGGAGGCTGGCGATCTGCCTGCTTTTGAGGCGCGCTCACTCGAAATTCAAACCGGTGCTGATGCCATTGAATTTCTGAGCGAAGCAAGTGATAGTGCGACTGAATATACCAATGGGAGCACCCAACTCGAGTGGACGAATGTTCAGTTAGTCGCAGATGATCCGGTAAAGGGACTTGGGATTGCGACACGTGACCAACTGATGATTACGCGCCTCGGTGAAATACTCGGTGGCGTTGAGAAGCGGCTTGATTTGGTTTCGGCTTATTTTGTCCCAGGCCCCAAGGGCACTGCGTGGTTTTCAGAACTGGCCGAAACTGGCAGGGACGTGCGTATCCTGACCAATGCGATGAATACAACCGACGTGCTGATTGTGCATGCAGGATACTCAAAATACCGCCGCGAGTTGCTTGAATCAGGTGTGAGCCTCTATGAGTTGAAACTGCGCGGCGGAACCACGGGCGCAGAGATTCAGAATATGCCTTTTGGCCTGTCCGGGGCGAGCCTGCACGCCAAGACTTTTGCTGTGGATGGCGAGCGTGTTTTCATTGGGTCGTTTAATTTTGATCCGCGGTCCGCTACGTTAAATTGTGAAATGGGGTTCTTGATTGATAGCCCCACAATGGCAGACAGCGTCAGCAGTGGTTTTGATGGTCCGCTTAAAACGGTCAGCTATCAACCAGAACTGACCCCGGAAAACAAAATGATCTGGCGAGAACCTCAAGAGGATGGCCAGGTGACTGTTTACCAGGAAGAACCTGATGCGACGTGGTTTCAGCAGATCGCAATCGTAATCATAGGTTTGTTGCCCGTCGAATGGTTGCTTTGAAGCACGTACTTTATAAGTGAAAGGAAACATTGGGTTTTGTGGCTCATCGCCGGCGCTGAAAGGCGCGCTCGGTGAGGCCGGTGTGGATCTGTTTTGCTCGCGGTCTGCTCAAGCGGCAAAGGATGTTCCGGCCACCACCGCCAAGGCCTGGGCAAGCTTCAAGCCTGACCGGAGAGGAATGTGGTAAGGCAAAAGAGGACGGGTTTACTGAACAGTTGGGGTTAGAAAATGGTATCCCTTCCCATGACACCTTCGGGAATGTGTTTGCCGCGATTGATACGGAAGCCTTTGTCCGTTGCTTTTCCCGCTGGGTAACTGATCTGGCCAATTTGACGTCGGGGGAGGTCTGGGATAATAATTTTTTACTCAAGATTTTGGGGATTATTTAAATGCGATTGCCCTGGTAGGTGTTTTGATCCACCTTGTGCAAACTGAACTGGTATATTAAGGGGGGGGGATTTGACAGATCAGGGTTCTTGTAGAAACTCTTGTACTTTGATTGCCTGTTTTAATGCAGCCTTGGCTTGTATCTCAATAATTTCCTTGGTTTTTTCATTTTTCATGGCTAGCTGGTTAGCGACTTGCTTTGCGGCCAGAAAGTTCTGCTTTGCAGCTTCCACTTGCTGTTGAGCAACAGGGATAGCCGCTTTTAGTTGTTCTTCTTGTATAAGCAATCTATCCAGTTTATCGCGGTAGTCAAACAAGGCTTGAGGATTGGAGGCTTGTCCTAGCATGTGCTGAAACATATTCTCTTGCATCTGCAAGCGGTTATGGTGGAATTGCTCCAGATTTTGATGGGCTTGAGCCAATTGTGCTTCAGCCGTTTGCAAAGCACTTTTTTGAATTTGCACTTCGCTTAATTGCTTTTCTAGGCGACGTGCACGTATGCGTTGGAGTTGATCCAAACTCATGGTTGAAACCCGGCAATACTAGTCAGTAAAGATACGGTATCCTGATAAGAACTATGTTCGTCAGGAGCTTGGCGCAAAAAGGTACGAATCGATTCTATTTTATCAAGTGCTTCATCTGCCAAAGGATCAGCGCCCCGTTGGTATTCACCGACTCTGACTAAAAATTCAATTTCTTTGTGTTTTGCCAGCAGTTTACGAATATGGGCAGCAGCATTGCTTTGGGCGGGTGTAACCAGTCTTTGCATTAAACGGCTAAGACTTTCTAGTGGGTCAATCGCCGGATAATGGTTAGAAGCAGCCAGTTCACGCGAAAGAATTAAGTGACCATCTAGCAGGGAGCGAACTTCATCACCGACCGGATCTGACATATCATCACCTTCAATCAGTACGGTGTAGAAAGCTGTAATTGAGCCGGTTTCACCATTACCAGCACGTTCTACTAATTTGGGTAGCTCTGAAAAAACAGAAGGGGGATAACCCCGTCGAGCTGGAGCTTCTCCGGCTGCTAGGCCGATTTCACGTTGAGCGCGGGCAAAACGAGTTAATGAGTCCATCAGTAGTAATACGCGCTTGCCTTGATCACGGAAGTATTCAGCGACTGCGGTTGCCACATAAGCCGCTTTCAGACGCTCAATAGGGGGACGATCTGAGGTAGAGACAACCAAAATACTACGGGACATGGCTTCTTCCCCTAAGGAGTCTTCCATAAACTCGCGCACTTCACGGCCGCGTTCACCAATGAGCGCAATGACATACACATCCACATCGGCGTGTTTGACCAACATACTTAGCAAGGAGCTTTTACCCACGCCTGCACCAGCAAAGATACCAATACGTTGTCCCACGCCACAGGTATTTAAGCCATCCAGACAGCGTATGCCGAGAGATAACGAACGCTGAACCATTTGGCGGCTTAAGGGGTCGGGTGGATTGGCGTAAATGGGGTACTGATCCTGAATGCGTATATTTTCTTTGCTGCCGGTACTTTGTATGCGCCCAATACCATCTAAAACACAACCTTTTAAATCTTCTCCTACACCGACGCGCAATACCTCGCCCGTTGCCGTGACCTGCGTGTGTACAGAAACACCACGCATTTCGCCGATAGGAGCCAGTAGGGCAATATTCTGATCAAAGCCAATCACTTCCGCAGGAATAGGGGCTTCTTCATTGCTATTACGCAGTATGCACAACTCGCCGAGACGTACTTTGGGAATAATAGCACGTACTACCGTTCCGGTTACTTGGACAATGCGGCCATGTAACATAATCGGAGCGCTTTGCTGCATCGCAGTACGTAAACGAGTAGCGATATAGTTTAATGACATGCCTTAGCCTCCAAACGGATTGGACAGGCGTATTTCACCAACTGGTTTAACCGTGACATTAGGGGTTAATTCAGGCAGTGACAAAACGGGTAAGTCAGGAAAATTGGGTGCTAAGTGTGAGCGCAAGTGACGTCTGATTTCTATACTGGTCAGAATGACAGGTCGTGCACCTTCAGTTTGCTGACGTGCTTGTTCTTCTAACTGCTTGATATTGTCTGAAAGTAATTTTGAGACTTCAGGGTTCAAGGCTAGATGAATACCCGCAGGTGTTTGGCGTATATTGCCTTGGATCAGTTTCTCGCTTTCAGGATCAAGCATGTAAACGGGTAGGACACCCGTGCCATTAGTATAAGTATAGGAGAGCTGGCGGCGAATACTAATACGTACTCGTTCGGCGAGCATACCATTGTCTTTTTCCGTTTCACCAAATTCAACCAGTGTTCCTAGTATCTGGCGTAGGTCACGAATCGAAATGCCTTCTGTTAAAAGGCGTCGTAAAATATCGACCATGCGTGTATTAGTAACAGAACGTTGTGCTTCTTGTACCAGCGTGGCATAACCGGCTGCTTCCAGCTTGCCCATCAGTGTATGTACTTCCTGTACGCCAATGAATTCATGAGCATATCGGCGTAGAATGTAGTCAACATGGCGGCTTAATATCTCAATGGGGGATAACGATTCGATGCCGCGTTTCAAGACAGTGGGTAAAGCGGTTAGTTGGGTTGATGAGCTTGGATCCGTAGATTGTGCGGTTAATGGCTGATTAATGCCCAATTTGCCGTGACCAACCGGAATGCCATGCACAGAAATTTGATAGGTATCTTCTTCAATTCGATTGGATAAGCTTAGGCTAATGCCATCGACGGAAACACCCATGTCCTTGAATAATTGCTGGCGAATGAAAGCAAAACTGTTATTTAGGTCAGGCAGTGACAGGCTGGTACGTGCCGATTCAGGGATTTCTACCAATACGGTGGCTAGTGGTTGCATGGACTCTAAAGCGGGTGACTCGCTGGAGGCGCCGCCACCACTGCCGCTAGGTAAACTGCCTGCGGTATGCTCATGTCCAATAACGGTTATTTCATCAGCTTCAGCAAAGTCAAAGCGGTGTTGTACTCTACGCAGCATAAAGCCGGTGAGCCCGAGCATTGCCCCTAGGAACAGGAATACAATGGTTGGAAAGCCCGGAATGAATCCCATTAAGGTAATAACCGCAGAGGCAATCAGCAAGGCATTAGGTTGTCCGAGCAATTGTCTGCCAATGTCTGTACCTAGATTACTTTCTTCATCAACAGTCACACGAGAGACAATAATACCGGCTGTAATGGAGACGAATAACGCAGGTATTTGTGAAACCAAACCATCGCCGATGGTTAGAATGGAATAGACTTGGGTAGCTTCACCTATAGGCATGCCACGTTGGAAGCCACCAATGGCAATACCACCGAGAATATTAACAAAAATAATGATTAAACCTGCAATGGCATCCCCTTTAACGAATTTCATGGCACCATCCATTGAGCCAAACAACTGACTTTCTTTTTCCAGTCGGGCGCGACGATTGCGAGCTTCTATCATGCTAATAACACCCGCACGCAAATCGCTGTCAATACTCATTTGCTTACCGGGCATGGCATCGAGCGAGAAGCGGGCGCTAACCTCAGCAATCCGCTCAGAACCTTTAGTGATTACCACGAACTGCACAATGGTAATAATCAGGAAAACGACCAAACCGACAATCAAGTTACCCGCGACAACGAATTCCCCGAAGGTTTGAATAATTTTGCCTGCATCCGCTTGGCTCAAAATCATACGAGTCGTAGAAATACTCAGTGCTAATCGAAACAGAGTACTCAGCAGTAATACCGAGGGGAACGCAGAGAAAGACAGCGGTGAGGGTAAGTAGACCCCCAACATTAACATAATGATAGCCAAACCCATGTTTAAGCTGATTAAAATATCAATGATCAGTGTAGGCAGGGGCAAGATCATCATAAAGATAATCATGACCAGCAACACTGCAACAGCAATGTCACTACGTTTTGTCAGTTTGTGAAGCAGACTGCTTGATTGCGTGGAGGTGGAGGCCATGTTTTGATCCTGTTACTTAGCGGTTGATCCGAGGAGTGATGGTTGATCGTTGGCTAAAGTGATGTAATTAATTGTGCCGGTCAGTTTTAAGACATCCAGAATGTTTGGGCTCGCATTGAGCAGTACCGGTTTAACGCCAAAGTGCTGATAGAAAGCCAATAAAACCCTAGAACCAGCCGCTGTGATCAGGGATACCCGTGAGGCGTCAAAAATAATGGGAGGTGTCAGCTTTTCTGCTAAAGGAACTAGGCTGCGAGCAAATTCATGATCCAGCATGCCTTCCATAATAACGATGTTTTGATTGGTTTGGCGTATAACACGCAAGTTACCTTCGTTCTGTGTCATGTCAGCCTTTCCTGCTTGGAGTGTTTGGGGTTGTCTGGAATGACATACAATGTCTTGGCATCCAGCGTGACAATTTTTACCTTGCTGCCCATTGCACAGTCGGGGCCTGAAACTAGCCATTCACGCCCATCCAGAGCCGTCCTGCCTTTGCCGTCTACAATAGAATGGGTTAGCGTAATCACTTGGCCGACCAAGTGTTGATATGCCGTATGACTGAATAGACTTTTCAAGGTAGCGGGTAGCTCAAAAAAAGCGGGTGCCAGAAAAGTGAGCAAGATAATCAGCGGAATTTGCCAAAACCAGAGTTTTTCCGGGCTAAACAACATCAGTAAACCGCTAATACCACAAGCGACCCCTAACCAAGTAGGCCAGTCTTCTTTAAGGCGATATTGGTATTTGGAAAGCAAGCTGTTTGATTCTTTAGCTTGTTGGGTTTGCTTGAATAAAAAGTATTGCAGGCGCGCCCTTAATTCGCCGCTACGAACCCGTTCACCAATCGTTGCGATAAAGTGGCGAGCACTTTCAATAGAACCCAGTTTGTTTTGCTGCTTATTGTTTTTGCTTACTGATGGTTGTTGCTCTGCATTCATTGTAATGGTCTGCTTTTGTATTATCTCTTGCAAGTTTGGGCGGCTTAAACATTCTGGCGATTTTTATTTAAGTTTTTATTTAAGATTATTTCCGCACCTGTGCTCATGTTTTGATTGGCAGCTTGCTTAGTCTGGCCTTGTTGTACTGTTAACCTTAATTATTGTTTACTTGTCTTGCGCATAGCTTGTGCTACCCGATCAATGGTCGATGTTGGTATATATTGGTCAATTTTTCCGTTTTCGACCATATCGGCGGTTAAACGGGCGTCACTAATGATGGGTACATGCTCTATTTGGGCGATTTCAACCATTTTGCGTGCCATACCTGCTTTACCAATGGCGACAATCAAAGGTAAGGGGGTTACACCCTGTTCATAGTGAAGCGCAACCGCAACGCCAATGTCTATGATTACCAGACGGGCTGTTTTAATGCGCGACTGTATATCTTGCTCGGCTAATTCACGTCGCATACCTTGTCGTGCACCGCGCACTTCAGGGTCACCAAAGATATCCTTCATTTCACGTTTAACTTCATCCTTGGTCATGCGCTGGTCTTTTTGAAATTGAAAGCGCTGAAATAGATAGTCCAATACAGCCAGAAAGATGATGAGAGGTAAGATCATCATCATCATCTTGTTCAGCATATTGGCAATCAGCGTTTCCTGACATAAGACGTCACACTGCTTAATTTCATGCAGCAAATCTCCAAAACCCAAGTACAGAATGATGGCCATCGCTGCTGCAATTGCAATGGTTTTCAGCAGGGAAAGAAGGGTGTTAACCACCTGCTTCATGGAAAAAATGCGTTTGAAGCCATCAGTAGGGTTGATTTTCGAGAAGCGCGGAATAATCGGGTCAATGGCAAATATCACACCGAACTGAATGATATTGGTCAGTATGCCTGTGAGAGCGGACATAATCACAAAAGGTAGTACTATGGTTGCAAAGCCGATTTGCATGCTGATGTCAATACTTTCAGACAGTGCCTGATTGAAAGGTTTGTTTTGCAATTGCGGTATGACAATAAATAGCTCAGCTAGTTTGCCTAGTAACCAGTCACCCATGACCCAGAAATAGATACACGCTACCAGTAAAATAAGGGCGGAAGGAATGTCTTTACTGCTGGCGACTTGCCCCTTTTCTCTGGCTTTTTCCAGTTTTCGGGGCGTGGCCTGTTCGGTTTTTTCGCTACTGGACTCATTGCTCATTTAGCAAGGTATCCAGTATTTGTAAGTTTGTGCCAAACGCAATGAAACTATCACGCAGAAAATGGGCGATAAACGTAACATAGAAGATTAGCATAAAGAAAACCAAAGCACTTTTGACTGGCATGGCAATCAAAAAAACATTCAATTGAGGTAAGTATCGGCCTACCAATCCTGTACCAAAGTCAATCAAGAACATAATGCCTAAAAAAGGGCCTGCAATTAACACAATGGTATAAAACAACAAATCTAGTTGTTTGAGTAAAAAGCTACTGGCCTCTGGTGTAATAGTGGGCAGAAAAGTACTGAGTGGCCAAACCTTGTAACTGAGCATCATGGTTTCTAACAGCATTAGAAAACCACCACTGACAAACAGCACGGTAATGGCCAATTGAGCCAATAAATTGCCTAAAGGTGAGACCATGCCTGAAACGGGTGGAGAGAAAAACAAAGCGCTCATTGCACCGCGCTGTAAATCCATTAAAAAACCCGCACCACGCATAGCCCAAAAAGGGATACTCATGGCATAGCCTAAGGCAAGTCCAATGGCTGCTTCTTTGAGGATTAATAAGGTTAGCCCGGGAATATCTAAGGCTGTATGACTGAGCTGCTCATGGGTTAATGGTAATAAGGTCAGCGATAATACAACCATCACACCATTGCGGATCATAGCGGGAAATACTGACTGGGCAAATACTGGAATAATGCTAAAAGCAACCAGAATACGTGGTGCAGTCAGAATCAGTGCGAGATACCAGGTTTGAAAGTCATCAATGATGTCCATTAACGCCTAACCTGTGGGATCTGGTCAAAGATTATACTTGCGTAACTATAAAGTTCTGGTCCCATCCAGCGAATGGTGGCAGCTAGAGCAAAAATAATAGCGACTAATTTGAAGCCGTGTGGCAAGGTTTGTTCTTGAATAGAAGTAAGTGCTTGAAATAGACCAATAATCAAGCCTGTTATAGTTGCTGCTAAAATGGCAGGCATGGATAAATACAGTACTAGTTGCATGGCCTGAGAGGTAAAGTGGAGTAGGTTATTCTCATCCATCGCTAGGTATAACTCAGTAAGAGGCCGTGAATCAACCTTGACCAGCCATCTATCAGTACAAATAGTAATAGCTTGAATGGCAAGGAAATAATGATCGGTGACACCATAATCATCCCCAAAGACAATAAGATGTTTGAGACGATCAAATCGATAATAATAAAAGGTAGATAAATCAGAAATCCAATCTGGAAGGCAATCGTTAACTCACTAACTAAAAAAGCAGGGATCAGTACCAGCAAATGACGCTCGTCCACATCACGAGCATATTGTTCAGGCCACAGTTCTTTAGTAGTTTGTACAAAAAAATCGCGCTCACTGGCGGAGGAGTGACGGTTAAGAAAATCCTGTAATGGTCGTGCACTGCCTTCTAGTGCATCAACAAAGCCAGGGTTACGAATATCGGTGATTTCTATGCCATAACTATTGAAAATTTCATAAGTTTCAATAGCGACGGGTGCCATAATATAAATTGACAAAATAATCGCAATGCCACTGAGTGCCATATTCGGCGGCTCCTGCTGCAAGCCTAAGGCACTGCGTGTTAGCTGCATAACGACAACCAGTTTAATGAATGAACTGACCAAAATGGCTAGAAATGGTGCCAGTGCTAACAGCGTCAAAAAACCGATCAGTAAGACCGGATTTGGAAAAGATTCCATGCTAACTATTTACTTATTTTATTTAATTCGATGCCTTATTTGGAGCGCGTTCCAAACAGGCTCAATATTCTCACACCAATGCGACCACTGATGTCGACCAGCTCCCCAGTACCTATCAGTTTGTTTTGGGCGCGGATATGCACGACCTCGGGAAGATTCTGTGAAAGGTCAATCACATAGCCAGGGCGTAATTGTTTAACCTCGTTAAATGACATGCTTTTCTGTCCTAAGTCGAAAGAAAGCTGCACCGGAATTTGATTGATTTGATTAATATTTTGATTAGGTTCGTTATCAGCCATAGTATTCCACTCTGTGGTAATGGTGAGTGTTTTGCCCGTTTCAGTATTGAGTTGGGCACCGCAGTACAGATGGTTGTTAAAGCGCAGCTTGAGCAGACCTTCTTCTTTAAAATAAGTATTGTCCATTAAAATGACATCAGAAGGACTAAAGCCATTAATGTCTTGGATAGAAACGTTTGCTGTACCAATTTCTATAAATGCCCAAGTTTCTAGGTTTTCCCAGTGATGGTTGTAACTAGACGGCCAGAAACGCATGCGCTCTTGTAATAATGGATACAAACGCTCTTCCAATTTGAGAATACCTGAGATTAAGCGCGTCTGATGGGGAGGCTCATCATTGGGTAGGCCTTCTAGCAGCTCAAAGCCAATCGTTAAATCATTGATATGGCTTTCAAGTTCGGCAGACAAAGACTGTATTTTGATTTTAATCCCTAGGCTATTTTCAGCCACATTCAGCAAGCTGTCCAGAGCATTTTCTGTCAAAGCGATACCGAGGTTTTCGGGTAGTCGAGTCAGCATGCCCTCTGGTATAAAAGCGCGAATATTATCCTGCATTGGCCAATCAGATACCCAAAGCCCAGCGGTAGAATCACCCATACCCAATGTCATGCTGATGGGATAGATGATTTGCTGTTCATGCCAAGGAAACAGGCTGAGTTTGAAATAGTGGTTTTCACCCAAACTAAAGTTGACAGGCTCAGCTTTGTTCAACAGGAGGTTATTGACGCGCAGGGCTACCGAACTCCAATTAGACAAAGTTAATGGTTTTAACTTGATGCGCCGACGATCATTACTCATTTTATTATTGTTCTTTTAATGGATAAGGTGCACCCTGTATTTGCCTACTTTGAGCAGGAAAACTGGCTGAGCAATCACAGCTATGCGAGAACCCGATTATTATTGGGCTTTTATAAGATAATATTATACAGAATAGTGAATTCCTGCAAGCTGAACGGTCAACTGGTAAAATCATATGAAAAAGTTAAGCTTTTCAGATAGATAAAAAGACTGCTTACGATTGGGCAAACAGACATCCCTCACGCTGCTTCCTAAAACATACAAACAACAAAATGCTTAGGATAAAGCCGTCCTAGGTAGAATAGGCTGTTTAACATCACTTATGGGACACTAAAGATGAGTTAGAGACAAATGGTGTTAAGCAGCAGATAAGCTGTATGTGTCTCCTGAGGTTCATTCGGGTATAGTCATAAGCTTAAAAAGGTCGAGCAGCACCGCTTCAAACTGCTTCAACTGTTTTAAGCTGTTGTTAGCAATACAGTGAGATTGGTTAAACAGCTAATGAGTAGCAGGTGTTCAGTGTTTTTGTTGCGTTTATCCAAAGATGCTTCGACAAACCATCGGTGCTTCTGAAATGATGATTTATAAATATTATTTATGGAAGTCTAATGATAGTAAGAAGTCTGGCTCTGACGGTGTTACTCCTGATGACATCAGTCGTGCAAGCCGCCCAGCTTGACTGGAGCACTAAAAAGTATTCTCACTTCTCTGATCAGGAACCCTTGTCTGCTATGTTGCAGACTTTGGCTGCTACAGAGAATACGCCGATTATCGTTAGTCCTAAAGTAAACGAAGTAGTGAGCATGCATTACAAGCTGCGTCCGGCTCGGGAGATTTTTGATGATCTGGTTAAAACACATGGTTTGATCTGGTTCTTTGATGGCGAAACTTTATTTGTCTATAAAGAAGAAGAGGCACAGCGTGGTTCAGTGAGTTTGGAAAAAATGTCTCCCCGAGAATTTACCACCGCATTAGAGCGTTTGAATGTTTTGGATGACCAATATCATTGGGAGGTGTCTGAAATTGATAACGTTATTTACTTTGTAGGGCCAGAGCGTTTTGTAAGCTCTGTATTGGATATGGCAAAAATGCTGGATGGGCAGACATCAAAGCGTACTCAGGTATTTAAGTGGGTGGATGCAAATGGTCAGGTAAATTACAGCAATGAACGCCCGGTTAACTCTATAGATGTGAGTAAGGATGTTAGTAAGCGTGAGCGCTTTCCTGGCTTTGATGTAGTGGATGTCATTAATCGCTAATAGATTAGGAGCTATGCTTCCTATGCCCTGATAAACTAACGAGTGCTAGCTCTTTAATCTTATAAAATAACTAAACAGTAAGCAGAGACATGGCCGTACAACACACACCTTATTTGCTGAAAGTACTCAGTGGTACCAATGCGGGAGCATTAGTGCGTTTGAAAGTGGGCGATATTGTCATCGGCAAGTCAATGACCAGCGACATTATCCTACACGATGAGAATATTGCTGATTCTCATGTTTGTCTTAATGTTACTGATGAAGCCATTATTTTAAAGGTATTGGCTCGTCCGGTACAGGTAGATAGTCAATCTGTCGAAACCAGTGAGTGCGTACTAAAGCCCTATCAAGTGGTTACGATCGGTGGCGTGGACTTTTTTATTGCCGATGTTCGTAAGCCCAGCTTTAAAACTACCGCAGAGGATGCGGAATCCGTTGCGGCGCGTAAATTGCCTCAGCAAGAACCTGATATTGCTAGTGGACAGGAACGAGCGGCTTCCTCCCGCACCACAGTCGCACCAAGCATACCTAAAAGAGTGGGCAATAAATGGTGGCTATTATTGGGTTTAGGTTTGTTGTTATTGGCTAATGTGATTTTCTTTTGGCCTGCATTGACTGGTTTTGCGGAAAAAATCGGCCTTAAAGAGTCTTCGCAAGTCAAGGCACAAAGTCTTTTAGAGAGCTTTAAGAGCGATGGTTTGGTGGTGACCAAAGAAGAAGGTGGACAGGTATTTGTAACAGGTTATGTAGATACACGCAATGAACGTAGAGATCTCATCCACCGTATTGGTCAAGCTGGCGGGGGGGTTAGTTATAAAGTCTGGGTCAATGAGGAGCTGGTAGATAATGCAGAACGTGTTTCACGCGCCCTTGGACAGTCTGATTTAAAATTCCTTAGCCAGGGCGATGGTCGCTTAAAAGCTCAAGGTTATGTCAGTAGTGATACGGATTGGGCGCGTATTAAGAATAATATCATTAACGATGTTAGTGGTATTGAAAATATCGACGATAGTGAAGTGCAGACCTTAGTAAAACGCAAGGATGCTCTGGTGCAGTTTATCGAGAAAAAAGGGCTGTCTAGCCGCGTAAGGGTTACTATCGAGCGTGATCGCATTAAAGTTGATGGTGAGTTGACTAAAACTGAGTTGGATCGTTGGGATGAGCTTTACAAAGAATTTGTTAGTTTGAATGGTGAAGGTCCGGCGATTATTGAAAACTTATTTGATGCACGTGATAGGCTCAAATTATCAATTAGAAGCGTTAGCGTAGGGGATACACCGTTTTTAGTGTCAAAAGGTGGCAAGAAGTATATGGAAGGATCTAGTTTAGGTAATAACTATTTTATCAAAAAGATTACACCTGACTATGTACTTCTTTCAAACGGAGGTATTGAGATACCTATTTATTATGGTGCAGAGGCTGAACAATGATTTTACAAATAGAACAAAACCTCAAAAACGATATTTCAGGCATTTATAAAAATGAGCTTCTTGAGAAATTTAGCCAAGTGGCATCAGAAGTGCGTTTTGAATTAAACCAAGGTGTAGATCCTACTGAGTACGAGAAACTGAGTAAGTTCTTGCAAGCATTGGAAGCGAGTTCGGAGGTAGTAGAACAGGTCTGGTTCCAGAAATAACTGGAGCAGACTTGGCATGGAACGCAATGCCTCTGATTAATTTAATGAATTCCCTGCGTTTGATGAGTGTCATCGGGAATTATAGTATATCTAAATAGTTAAGGAGAAAAAACTAATGGCAGCATCAGTTGATACTAGTGCTATTTCAAACAGCATTTCGCAAATGCAGCAAAGTAACCAAGCTATGCTGGATTTCCAATCCCAGGCTGTTACTGAAAATAGAAAATTCAGCATGGAAACTTCCATGTTAGAGCATGAAGCATCTATTAGTGAAAAGATGCAAAGCTTGTTGCAAACTCTGGCGCGTAACGCAGCTAACTGATTTAGCATCAGGTATGCTCTTTTGTGGCATCATGCTTCGGCATGGTGCCGCTTCTGCTTGTCGGACTAACTAATAAATAAAGAGAAAATAATGAAAGCATCTACTGAAATTCTGCAATTGTTGTCTGAAATTGGATACATGGCCTGCTTCAAAGGTGACTCGACACGTTCTCAGATAATCATGGAAGGTGTGGACGCAATTGCTAGTGAACAATCTTCGGTAAAAATGGGGGTTGCTGTTGCAAAAATGTATGCAGGTGACATGGACGGCGCAATTGACATATTCCGTAATAATGTATTGGCAAAAGAACCTAATCACATGAGTGCAAAATGCTTTTTAGGGATAGCTTTGACCCTTAAGGGTGAGCAAGAAGAAGCCAAAGCTTTATTTGAAGAAGTCTCCAAACATGGAAACCCTGACGAAAAAGGTATCGCAGATTTTTATCTTTCGCAGTAATAATCCATAGAAGGTAGGTAAACAGCCATGATGGATCCCAGTTTATTAGGTGTACAACTGCCTCTGGCAAATATGCAGTCTTTGCCGCAGACTTTGCCAGATGCGCAACAGGCGGATGTTACCCGATTCCAAAATATGTTGGTGAGTGGTCAACAGATTGACTCCAGCATTCCACCTTCATTAATGGATCAACCTGTTTTGCAACGGGTAGATGCAACACAGCCTGCTAGCGAAGGGGGATTGAAAAATGCCTTGATAGAAAAAGCATCGCAAATGGATGCTTCCTATCATTCCATTATTGATCAGTTACGCAATCGTCCTAGTTTTAATGATTACTTAAGTACAGGTGCAGATGTTTCATCTCAACCCTTACGTACCTACCCTGAAGTTTCTTCGATGGCGGGGGGAAATGATTTAGAGTCACGTATGAAGAACCTAGTCGATGGTATGAATCAGCATAATACCGCATCCATTGAGTATCAAAAGGATATGACTGCTTGGGCAATGAATTTCCAGATGTGGTCGTCCGGTGTGGAGTTGATTTCATCTATGGTGTCGCAGGTATCTAAGGGATTCCAGACGCTATTCCGTGCCAGTGGTTAAGACATACTATATAACTATTGTTTGAGTGGAGACATGCCGTGAAAAAAACAACGACAAAGGCTATCGCCTCCTGTTCAGGTGTTTTTTTGCTACTTATGCTGTTAACAGCGTGCAGCAAAACGGAACTGTATAGTGGATTGGATGAGCAAGATGCTAACAATATGCTGGCGATTATGTTGGACAATGGTATTGATGCGCAGAAAACATCGAATGCTAGGGAAGGCACTTATGTTTTGAGTGTTGATGAGTCCAGTATTCCTAATGCTGTTCGTTTACTGCGTGAGCGCGGCTATCCACGTGAGAAATTATCGACAATGGGGGATATGTTCAAAAGTGATGGCCTGATTTCATCACCAACAGAGGAGCGTATCCGTTATATTTACGCATTATCCCAAAGTGTACAGGAAACTTTGGGGCAGATTGATGGTGTATTAGTTGCTCGTGTGCACATTGTTGTACCGGAGAATGGGCCAACCGGTAAAGAACTCAAGCCTTCTTCTGCATCTGTCTTTATCAAGTACCACCCTGCTTATGACCTCGAAGGAATGAAGTCAGATATTAAACTGATTGTTGAGAAAAGTATTGAAGGTCTGAGTTATGACAAGGTGACGGTCGTGATGGTGCCAGCGCAATTCTCTCCTCGCTAATGGCAATGATTATCCGTCCTTATGAAGTTAAAGATATAGGTGCGGTTGCTAGGCTTTATCAATTAGCACGTCCCTATGAATTTGCTGCTGAGGCGGCAGCAGATTTGGTGTTTGTACCTTTAACCCAAGAAGCAAAAACAATGCGCTTGTTTGAGCAGACTATTGTTCGAGTTTTGGAAGAAGATGGTGTTATCAAGGGTTTTTCTGGCTATGTCTATGATTATATTGCTTGGATGTATGTGCATCCTGATTATCAACGTCAGAAGGTTGCTAGTCGTTTGCTAGAGGATATGTTGAATACTATCTCTGTGTGGCCTGTAAAGCTGTCATTGGTCAAATCCAATCATATTGCTCGAACTTTTTATGAAAAGTTTGGATTTCGGGCTACAGAAACATTCAACTTTGAGTTTCAGGGGTATCACATGCAAGGTCTACGTATGGCCTTGGATAAAGATAAGCGAGCTTAATACAGTAGTTTTTCTCCCATTGGGCGGGTGCGCAGTAATTTGAGCATCCATAAATATTGTTCTGGGGCATCTTGTATTAATTGTTCAAAGCCAATATTCATAAGTTTGGTATCTTGTTCGGGTGTGTGTTGCCCAAACTTATCTAGCGCATTACCTATTTTGACCAAATACTTCCCTGTGGATTTGTCAAAGAAGGCCATGACTGGGAAAGTAGTGGCTTTCCCTAGTTTGGCGATACGTGCGGGACTGGTCAGCGTTGCCTTGTTTGTTGCAAAAAAGGGGGCAAATACCGAGTGCTTCTCGCCATGATCCTGGTCTGCTAGGAAAAATAATAATCGCCCTGGCTTGAGTGAGCGTACTAGTTTCATCATGCCTTCCTCTCGCGCAATGATGAACGCTACATCCTTCAAGCGGCTGCGTGCAATAAGGTAGTCGAATACTGGGTTATTAAAGGGTTTGTAGGAGCCGTAGCTGGTATAGTGATGACCTATTGCTACCGGAGCAAATTCTAGCCAGACGGAATGACCTAATAATAGCAATACATTGTTTTCTTTCTTGATTACCTTATCCAGCTTGTCTAGGCCATCAATATCGATTCGTTTCAGCAGCCATTGTCTGGAGCGGAAAAATAGAATGCTGTAATCCAGTAGCGCACAAGTATATGCTTGAAAATGCTGCTTGACTAAGTTTGTTTGCTGCTCATTGTTTAAGTTCGTAAAGCAAGCGGCTATATTGGTACTAACAATATGGCGACGTTTTTGATTGCGTCGATACATGATTTTGCCTGCTTTGATACCTAGGGAATAGCGTATTGTCCAAGGCAAGAAAGCCAGTACTGCTAAGCTACCCACGCCTAACCAACTGAGCCAGTGGCGTGGATGTATTAATGGGATGAAAGCATTTGAGCTTGTCTGCACGGATAGCACGGATGAATTTAATAGGCTGGGTAGCTGCGTGTGCAATCAATATGAGCGGCTTGCATTTGTTGCTCAAACCAATTTGCGGCTTGTTGTACCGCAGCTCTTTTGCCTTTTAAGCCAAAATCAATTTGCAAACGCTTGTCAGTGCTGGGTAGGCTAGAAAGACGAACATCAGGAAAATTTTTTAATAATTCTTCCATCATGGGAATCAGTTCGCTTTCTGGCACGTTTTCTAATAGCCAGCGTTGATCAATAGCGGGTTCAGGGTCAAACAAATGTGAATAGTAAGTTTTCAAGCTCCATTCAATCATTGGCCAAGCCATATTAGGAAAACCTGGTACAAAATGATGGTTGAGCAATTTGAATCCAGCGATTTGATTGATCGGGTTTGGAATTAAGCTTGCACCATCAGGTAGTTCCGCCATACGAATACGGTTGGGGTAGGCTGCTGTGCCAAAACGCTCTTTCAGTAAGGCAGTTAGTTGTGGGTGGCGATATAATTTCAGACCTAAAGCATCTGCAACACAAGTGCGGGTAAGGTCGTCAGGTGTTGCACCAATACCGCCAAAGCTAAAAACAATGTCAGATGTTTTAAAACTCTCTTTAAAGGTATGAGTTAATAGCGTGTAATCATCGCCTACCATGTGTACCCAGGCTAATGGCAAGCCACAAGTATTTAATAGTTCAATGACTTTAGGCAGATGCTTGTCCTGCCGCGAACCATTAAGCAATTCATCCCCAATCAGTATAATCCCTACCTTATAGCTGCTTTTCATTGTTTTGCCCCTTGCGCCTTGGCCAGTTTCTGGCTCAGCTCGGCTTGTTGTTGCTGTTTCTGTCTAGTCCAGTCTGGCGAGGTTTCCGCCCAGCCTTGTGTGTGATGTTGAATAAGGTCAGCAAGTGCTTTTATGTGTGCAGTCGATGCGTTTAAGGCCGGAATATAGTGATAGCTTTCGCCGCCTGCTGCCAGAAAATATTGTTTGTTTTCTTGCTGAATTTCTTCCAGTGTTTCCAAGCAATCTGCTGCAAAACCCGGACAAATAATGTCTACGTGTTTGATGCCTTGGTTGGTCAAAGTTTGCAAAGTTTTATCGGTATAAGGTTGCAACCATTCTGATTTACCAAAACGTGATTGAAAGGTCACTCGATATTGATCTGGTTTGAGGTGCATCTTTTCTGCCAGCAAGCGCGCTGTCTTGTAGCATTCACAATAATATGGATCACCTTGCAGGTGGTAGCGCTTGGGAATGCCATGAAACGACATAATTAACAATTGGCCACGTGCTTGTGTGCTCCAGTGAGCATCTAAGCTTTGTGCTAAAGCTTCAATGTAGCTGGGATGATCGTGATAGTGCTGAACAGTGCGTAGTTCTGGCATCCAGCGCCAACGGTTTAGCGTCTCGAAAGCACGAGCAAATATAGTAGCAGTCGTAGTCGAACTGTACTGAGGGTAAAGCGGCAGTATTAGAATACGCTGAGCATTTTCTTGTTTGAGCTTGAGTAAGCCTGCTTGAATAGAGGGATTACCATAACGCATGGCTAGCTCAACACGTACTGCGCCCCGAAAACGTGTTTCCATCTCTCGTTGCAAGGCTTTTTGTTGTTGTTGGGAAATTTGCATTAAAGGAGAGCCGTCTTCTGTCCAGACTTTACGGTACTTAGCAGCACTGGATGCAGGATATTTGTTGAGTATGATGCCATAAAGTATGGGATACCACAGCAAGCGAGGTAACTCTATTATACGCGGGTCAGATAGAAATTCGCGCAAATAACGCCGTAAAGCGCTTTTCTCAGCTTTATCCGGTGTACCTAAATTAACGAGCAGGATACCGGTGCATTCGGTTTTGCCATGAAAATAGTCTTTTTCGTTTAGAAGTCGGCTCATTGTGGTTTGGGTCTATGGGTTCTTTGTATGAAACTTAAGTCGTGATTCTTGGTGGTAAAAAGCATAAACCTATCGAGTAGTGAAATAAACCAATCTAAGTGAATTTGTCGGTCTATGTTGGCTTGACGGCTGTAGTGATGCCACTTAGATTGACAGTATTCTTAATAAATAAGGATAAGTCATGCTCCCTGAAGTCGATTTGTTGGCGGATATGGTAAGTCAGGTGGTTCAAGACGAGATCATGACCCGTTTTGGGCAAACTGGTTTTCGTCTCAAGGGCGATGGTAGCTTGGTGACAGAAGCCGATTTGGCTGCCAATCAACGCCTATGTGAGTTGTTAAAGCAACATTGGCCTTCCATTGCTTTTTTAAGCGAAGAAATGGATGTTGAGCAGCAAGAACAGTTATTGCTCGAATCGGATTGGTTGTGGTGTTTGGATCCTCTGGATGGTACGACCAATTTTGCAGCAGGCGTGCCATTGTTTGCTACTTCTTTGGCCTTGTTTCATAAAGGCAAGGTTGTCATGGGGATTACCTATGATCCTGTGCGCCAGGAAATTTTTACGGTACAAAAAGGCCAAGGCGCTTTTTTAAACGGTGTTCGTTTGCAAAGTCAGCCAAGCGGTTTTTCATTAAAGCAAGCCGTCGCTTTGCTTAATTTCAAGCGCCTGCCTAGCGTTTTGCAACAAGTGCTTTTGCAAAATATGCCGTTTGCTTCACAGCGTAATCTGGGCGCATGTACCTTGGAGTGGGCGTGGATAGCCGCTAATCGTGGGCAAGTTTATTTACATGGTGGTATGAAAATCTGGGATTTGGCAGTAGGCACACTGCTATTGTCTGAGGCTGGTGGCTATGCTTGCACCTTGGAGGGGGAAGCCGTTTTTCGGCCTGTGATGCAAAATCGCTCTGTTGTTGCATCGCTGGATAAAGCCTTATTCGAACAATGGTATCAATACTTGCAGCAGCATGATGTGTAAAGCTTTGGGGATTTTTGATTCCGGCCTTGGAGGCATTTCGGTGTTGCAGGCAGTTCATACTTTACTGCCCACGGAACCCCTGATTTATGTGGCTGACTCTGCTCATGCTCCTTATGGCGGTAAAACGGAAGCTCATATTGTGGCGCGTAGTTTGGCTGTTAGTCGTTTTTTGTTGGAGCAAGGGGCTAAGGCCATTGTCTTGGCTTGCAATACAGCGACCGTTCATGCAGTAGAGCAATTGCGTGCAGAATTGCCTGTGCCAGTGATTGCTATTGAGCCAGCCGTCAAGCCAGCCGTGCAATTAACCCAATCAGGTGTAATTGGCGTATTGGCGACGGAGCGCACGGCTCACAGTGTCCGCTTACAGCGTTTAATTGCTCAATACTCGGCAGGTAAACAGGTTTTGGTGCAAGCTTGTCCTGGTTTGGTTGAGCATGTGGAAGAGGGAGATTTTGATAGTCCTGCTTTGCAGCACTTATTACAGTGTTATGTGCAGCCTTTGCTTGATCAAGGTGCAGATACATTGGTTTTAGGGTGTACGCATTATCCTTTTTTAAGCAATGTTTTGCGTGAATTAGCAGGTGATAGCGTTACTATTTTGGAAACGAGTTGGGCAGTAGCGCAGCAAGTGCAGCGCGTTTTAATGCAAAAAACATTACTGTGCCAGGAATCCTGTCTTGGTTCAGTACGTTTTTTTTCCAATAAGCACACCAAGGCGCATTTACAAAGTATGCAGCGCTTATGGGGGCAGGCTCTGTTAGTAGAGCGATTTGAGGCTTAGCTGATTAACTTTTAACTTTGCCTGACTTGAGAAGCTCAGGCAAAGGCATACAGGTAATAGCATTATGCGATAGTTATAAATGACTAGATAAGCGCAAATGCTTGCTCCATATCCGCAATAATGTCATCCACATGCTCAATGCCGACGCTGAGGCGGATACTTTCAGGGCTTACACCTGCTTTAAGCTGCTCTTCGGGTGTCAGTTGGCGATGCGTGGTCGAAGCCGAGTGGGAGGCCAATGTTTTGGCATCACCGATATTGACCAGTCTTTTAATCATTTTTAGTTGATCATAAAATTTCACGCCCGCCTCAAAGCCACCTTTAATGCCAAAGGTCATCAGTGAAGCGGGTTTGCCGTCAAAGTATTTCTGTGCTAAATCATAATACTCATGGCCTTCCAATCCGGCAAAGCTGACCCAGTCCACTTTTTCATGATTTTTTAGGTAATGGGCAATTGTTAGCGCATTCTCGCAATGACGTTCCATGCGTAGGCTAATCGTTTCAATACCTTGTAATATTAGAAAAGCATTAAAGGGTGACAAGGCTGAGCCGGTATTGCGTAGTGGCACGGTGCGGGCGCGGCCAATATAGGCGGCAGGACCAAAGGCTTCGCTGTAAACCACGCCATGATAAGATGGTTCAGGTTGGTTAAGTAGAGGGTAACGTTCCTTGTGTTTGGCCCAGTCGAATTTGCCAGAGTCGACAATAATGCCTCCTAATGAAGTACCATGGCCGGCTAGGTATTTGGTCAGTGCGTGTACGACAATATCAGCACCATAGCTAATAGGTGTGCATAAAATAGGCGTAGCCACGGTATTGTCTACAATCACGGCTACGCCCTGTTTGTGGGCTACCTGAGCGATGGATTCTATATCGACAATATTACCGGCAGGGTTACCGATGGTTTCGCAAAAGACGGCACGGGTATTGTCATCAATCAGTTGCTCCAGATCGCTGGCTTTATCGCTGGCAGCAAAGCGTACTTCTATGCCCAAGCTAGGCAGCATATGAGCAAACAGAGTGTAAGTGCCACCGTAGAGTTGGGGGGTGGTAACAATATTGTCACCTGCTTTGGCTAAGGTAAGAATGGCGTAGTTAACCGCTGCCATGCCTGAGCTAAGTGCAAGTGCTGCTAAGCCACCTTCTAATTCAGCGACACGCTTTTCCAGCACATCATTGGTGGGATTCATAAGGCGAGTGTAAATATTGCCAGGTACGGCCAGGTTGAATAAGTCCGCGCCGTGTTGGGCATTGTCAAACTCATAGGAAACGGTTTGATAAATAGGTACAACGACTGACTTGCTTGTGGGTTCGGTGATGTAGCCCCCATGAATTGCCAAGGTTTCTTTCTTCATATAAAACTCCTCCGGTAAGTTAGCGCGTGTAGATATACCATAGACTTTGCGTTTTTGCATGGTTTGTGGATTATGCTTTGCTAGTATTTGGTAGGTTTAGTAATTAATTGAAAGGAATCCAGCATGGCTTACGAGTTTAATGTTACCTTAACGGTCTATAGCAGGTACATTATTACCCTGCAATTTTATTATGTATGAGCAAGAGAATGGTGATGTGGTAGTAAGCTTTATGGATCCTGCCACTGTGCTGGCTTTGGCGGAGAGTGCGGATGCTCAACGTGGGGGGTCTATCGCAAAAGAGAAGCTATTGCGGGTGATTGTTAAGCTATCTGCCTAATAGATGGATGCACGCGGTGTTACTCTCATACTCTCACGTGATAGTTGAAGCTGCTTTAGCTTTACTATTAGGTCGGTGTCATTAGTTTAACGATAGGGGACTGTACGCTCATTAAGCGTTGTAGGAATGTAAGTTCCTGGCATTTGATAGTAACGGAAAAAAGTATCGGCGTAGTCAATCCAGTCGCTTTCAGTATAGCGCTTGGCTGGTTTGAATAATACTTCTGATAAGTCAAGTCCGATAGCTAGTTGTAGCTCAGTTTTCTTTTCATTGTAGTGTTTTTCTTCATTCTTCTTGAAACCTTCCGTGTGGTAGCCTAATTGCAGTTCTACATATTTTAACGGGGTATTTTGGAGGCGCTCGAATCCCCCTAGCTTCAAAACACCTGAGTAGGTATAACCAGAATAATCAATAATGGGGTGATCACCATGTTCTTCCGTGGGATGATACTCAACACGCAAGTCGATTTTATCGTCCAAGCCAGGAACGGTATTTTTTAGATAAGAAATACCAATGCCTGTCGTGTTGAGTACAACATCTTCATAGGAAAAACCGTGGTCAACTGAGTAGCCATCAAATGCCTCTACCCATAGCATGATGCCACCTGCCAACAAAGCACCATTACGAGCAGCTTCTTTGGGAGAATAGCCTTTGTCAATCAAACGCTTGGTAAATAGTTCATTCATCAGGTAAGTACTATACATGTGCCCCAGCTTATCCGCGCCAGCACTGCCAGTGTCTGTGCCAAACCAACCTTCATTGACTGTTTTAAAAGTATTGCTGCTGCCCCAGTTCCAATTATCCAGACCTAAGTAAGTTGTGCCAGCGACCACTGAGCCAAACTCCCATTTTAGCTCTTTAATGGCTTCTCTTAAGCTTAGATGTTGTTGTGTGTTATCGGCTACAATTTGTGCTTCCCAGTTGGTCTCAGCTAATAATGGTTTAGAAAATAGCGTAGTAAGTATGGCAATAAGGACTAGCTGTTTGAGGCTCATGGAATTTTTCCGTGGTGAAAGTGTAAGTATTGCGATTCTATACTGTTACTTAAAAGCTATTATCATTAGCTGTTGAGAGCTAAAATCTCAAGGTACATAGAACCATAAAACAAATCAACGCTCAAGCTTATGGCTTTAGGTTAGGTTAGTCATTAAATTATTCACTAAGCAGCCGAAGCAACAAAGGTGATGGAATGTTTAAATTAAAAGCGGTATTAATTTTTATAATGGTGGGACTTTTTGCATTGCCTGTATGGGCGGGTGGTGGAAGTTTTGGCCTAGCTATTTATGCAGGCCAGTTTTACGATAGTACTCCGATCAAGGCATTAACTGGTTTTCGGGATAGTCAATTTGAAGATCATTATATGTTTGGTTTAGCTGTGAATCGTGAAATTTGGGCATCTGCAAACTGGCCTGTTTCTGTTGAATTAGAAGGCGTTATGGCTCAGCAGTTTGGTAAAGCAGATTTAACCGAGTTGGCAGTTGCCCCTGTGTTGAAGTGGCAGCCTTTTGCGCCGTCTAGCTTACTAAGTGGTGTTCAGGTACGTTTTGCTCCAGTGGGCGTTTCGTGGCTATCCAAGCCTAGTCCTATGGAACCACAAGATAAGCAAAATGGAAGATTTTTGAACTACTTGGTGGCAGAGCTAGCGGTTTCCACTGCCAATAAACAGTTATCTGAAGGCGAAATTTTTGTTCGATTACATCACCGTTGCACGGTTTTTGAGTTATGGGGTGATAATGTAAAAAATGGTGAGGATTTTTTAGCTGTTGGCTATCGCCATTATTTTTGAGATGAAAGCAAGTCGCGTACCATGTAAAGCGCAAGTAAACTGCGACCTTCGCTGCATTCATTGCTATAAACTAGTTGATCTAAGTGCTTTAATTTCCAGGGGATTACAGCTAGGGGCTCAGGCTCGTCACCCTCTAGCTTGGCTGAATATAAATCCTGAGCAAGTAATACATGGGTGCGGTGTGCCATATAACCAGGTGCTAAAGTCACTTGCTTTAGCAAGCGTATATCATTAGCACCGTAGCCCACTTCTTCCATAATTTCTCGGTTTGCAGCGGCTAGTATATCTTCGCCTATTTCCACTTTACCTTTAGGTAGACCCAGCTCGTAACGCTGGGTCCCTGTTGCATATTCACGAATGAGTAAAACGGTTTCATTATCAAGCATGGGAACAACCAACACACCACCATAAGCTTTACTGATGAGGCGTTCAAAGACTCTGCGTTCACCATTGCTAAATTCCAGATGGATTTCTTCCACTTGGAACAAACGACTATGAGCGACAATATCCGTTTTATGGATGTGAGGTAAATTGGGCATGAAATTATTCTAGCACTACCAATTGCGGCTGAATATTTTATCTTCATGTAGGTAGTAGACATAGCCATCAATCATGACAGCACGATCATCAACCCAATAATCACTAGTACAACGACCATCAATAATACAATAATCATCAAAGCAAGTAAGCGAACAGTTATTAGCACTAGTCCCAATGACTGAAGGCAACTGCGTCATAAGGCCATTGACCGTATCTATGTTTAGACGAACCAGTTCATCTTGCGTCCATTGATAATAATAAGAAGGGGAACTGGTATTGCTATCGTAGTGATTCAGTGTTTCGTGACGACTCAACGGCAGAGCAACTTGCAAGGTATTGCCTTGCTGCAAGCTTGTGAAAGCGTGATGTGTGCGTGAAACTGCGGTTTCTGAACCGCGTTTGCCCAAGAGTATTTTTTGCTTTTCGACGGGTTGCTGTGGATTGCTCACATCAATGAGCGAGAGTTTCACGCCTTGATACCATGCACCTCGGTCTTCATCACCACGACCCGTCGCAATCGCATCCTTACCCACACCTAGTAATAAAGTATCACTGACAGGATGCAAATAATCAGAATAGCCTGCTATTTCCAGTTCTCCCAAGGGTAAAGGATTAGCAGGATTCGATAAATCAAGAATATAGAGTGGATCTGTTAAGCGATAGGTGACTAAATAAGCGCGATCCCCTACAAACCGTGTTGCATAAATTTGCTCATCTGCTTTACCCAAGGGTGCTGGATAAGTGTCATTAGGTAATTGGCCAACAATATCCAAGCTTTGTTCGGCATCGTTTTCTTGCAGATTATAGAGATGAGCTGGAGAAGTATTGGCCTGATCACCAGTATAAGTTATGACTCGTAAAGTATTTTGGTGCTCACTGAAACGGAATGACTTTAAATCCCGATACCAGCCTAAATGACCGGGTACACGACCGGATCCACGATAGTCGATCGTCAGCCCATCTAAAGCAAATTTATGTATGTCAGTATCGTAGGTATCATGGCCATACATCGGGTTACCTTGTTTATCGACTTCATAATTATAACGACTGGTCGCCAGATAAATGGCTTCTGTTGAGGCATACAGCGTTTCTGTATCACCAATGAAACATTGACTGCTGGGTGTTGCAGAAGGATTATTCAAAGAGACGGCTATTAAATTCACCAGGCTGGGTTGATAATCAGCATTATCGTACTGTGTTAAAAAACAGTCGCTGCTATTAAGCAGTTCCACTGGACTTTGACCATTGACACGGTAGTCTGGCAGCAAATCTTGCAAACTGGCGGCCTGAATCAAAGCACGATTATTTTCTGCTTGTTTTTCCGTACTGGGGTAATTGACCAATCCGGGCAGTGTTGGATAGTAGCGCAAAGCCAGATATATCGTAGAACCAATCTTGCGGCTGCTGATCAGTGTGCCATCGAATTGTAATGATAAGCTTTGTTGCGTTTGTTCGGGGGACTGTGCGTCCAGTAAAAATACTTGCGTTTCGGACTTTGGCCTAGATGGGTAGGATCGTCCCATACCTATAGGCCAAGGCTCGACCCAACCGTAATCAGCCTCACTGCTGGCAAGTGCGACCAGTGTTTTATCCTGTAGATAAAGGCCTTTGAGTGCTTGTGAATGAGTAGTATTCAACTTAAGACGGCTAATCAATGCCGGATTGCCCTGGGCTGCTTGATAGACCAGTAGTTCAGGTTTTTTGTGACTCGCTATATAAAGGTACTTGCCATCAGTTTTAATACGATCTGCTTCACCGACACCATTTTCCTGCACATTGGTGGCGGAGAAATTTTCCTGCATATTGGTGCCGGGCATACTGCTATCAGCTGTTGTACCTGAAGGTGGTGCTAGTGAAGCCATAGTATCGGCATTCGGGGCGTAAATATAATCAGGTGCTTGTACTTTGCCATAATGCTCCAACATTAACGAGCGCAAGTGTTCTGTAAACTCCGTTTCAGTAGTGATTTTTTTAAGTTGTTTTGGCTGCGTCGAAGTTGTCGTACTGCCACCACAAGCACTAAGTAGTAAAGCAACGCACAATGAGCCTAGTGCGAACCACCGTTTTAATGGATTAGCTAACATGGTTATACTCCTGATGAACTATTTTTTAAGCGGTATGGGTAAATTGTAAGTGACTTTAGATAGAGTAGATAGTGTGGCCAATAAAAATTTTCCAGTGCTGACATTGGACTGGTCTGAAATTCATACTGTATTTTTGGACATGGATGGCACTTTACTGGATTTGCATTTTGATAATCATTTTTGGTTGGAGCATTTGCCTAAGCGTTTAGCAGAACATAAGTCTTTATCTGAGGAAGAAGCACGCCATTCTGTACTGAGGCACTATGCTGAAATAGAAGGTACTTTAAATTGGTATTGTTTAGATTATTGGCAAGAACGTTTGGATGTAGACATAGTGGCTTTAAAGCATGAAATTGCAGATCGCATTGCGATACGAGCACATGTTGAGCACTTTTTGGAGCATTTGCATAGTTTGGGCAAGCGAGTCGTACTATTAACCAATGCTCATCAAAAAAGTGTCATGCTCAAATTTGGCTATGTTCGTCTAGAACATTATTTTGACCGGATTATTAGCTCCCACGCTTTGGGTTTTGCCAAAGAGGATAGCCGATTCTGGTCAAAGTTGGCGGAAGTAGAAGCATTTGCGCCACAACACAGCTTATTTATTGATGATAATTTGCAGGTACTACGTATGGCTAGGCAGTGCGGCATTCAATACCTGCTAGCGATACATGAGCCTGATTCTACCTTACCGCCTAAAGATACGGCAGAATTCGATGCTATTGAGTGTTATACGCAATTAATGTTCTGAAATATTCAGTAACATTTTGTCTAAAGACGCTATCATTTGATCTAAGTGGTGTTGTAGATTTTTGAGAAAATGCGTGTTTGACAGTTGATCTTGTTTGAGCTGATCAATTTGTGACAGCATTTCTCTTTAGAGCGTAACAGGAAAAATAAGTATTATGGATAATAAGCGTCTACAGATTAATAAGAGCAACCCGTTTTACTGGTTATTATTTATTGTGCCATTGGTCGGTTTAGGTATGTTTGCCATAGCGTGGTTATCAATTGGTCAATCTGCTGCGACCCAGCTTGCCACTGGATCAAGCAATGCTGCACCTGCCGAACAAGCCTATCATCGTTTACAAGAAACAGCAGGTAGTATAGGCGGGAACTGGCTAAGAACTTTGAATCCATCGGTCAAGGCTGTTCAAGGCGATTTAGTTTGGAATAGTAAGGAACAGTTCGGTGTCATGCGGCTACTTAATCTACCTAATCCTGGTAATGGCTATCACTATCAAGTATTGGTTTTTGACTCTTATGCCGAGTCTGGGCAAGGCACTCCCCTTGCCAGTTTAGCCATTGGTTCTGGGCGCGGCAGTTTATATGTGCCATTGCGTACGGCTAAAAAAATTATAGAGCCTTACAAGTTCGTGCTAACACGCTCACCCGTAGGTGAGCGAGCTGAAGCACAAATCTTGCTTATGGTGCAGCCGTAATAATGTGGTGTACGCTTTGGTCTATGCTGATAAAGCAAGACAGCCTTCTGATGTGTGACTGTGGAATTGCTTTCGCAGGCTTTGGGTAATTTCAGAGATATTTTGGTTTTGAGATAAATGTAAGCCCATTAAATAGTTTTCATTAATAGCCATAATGAGGTAGATCGAATTAGCTAAGTGAATTGCAATTGGATCAGAAGTATGAGCTTTATTTAAGTAAGTGAATTGGCGTGACATTTGTTGCGCGCCGCTATGCAATAAGGCATTTAAAGCTGCCAATTGATCGGCTTGATCTTCTTTAATCGCATTAGAGTATAAAGAAAGACCATCTTTGCTAAGAATTTGCAGACTTTTTAGCCCTGGTATCATCTGACGGGTTTTTTCCGCCCACTTTGAAAATGTATTTTGATTGTTCATTTTATAGCCTTAATTGCTCTTGGTAGTCCCCAGAAAATATGTCGATTCAATCGTCGGTTCAATTAATTAGGAAAGATTAGCTAATCATAGTGCTTCACCTTATGTACCAATAACTGTTGAGCTGGGTTCAAGCTTTTTACATTAAACCCCTCGATAAGCGCTTGGCTAATCGTTAATAAGCGTTTTGCAGGTAAGAACTTGATGCCCTGCTAATAGTTTCCTTGTTTTTTCGCGGTGATGCAAGATGACGGTACGACTGAGCTGTTCGAATGGTGGATGTAAGTGTGCTTTATGATTGATTTTGCGAGCAAAATAGAGGGGCTACGAGCATCATCCTGCGGAATGTGTAGCGATGAGGTTTGTAACAATGTCGGATCGGTAGCATCGTCCAGCAATGCAGGTTTGAAGCCAGTCGCAGTGTGTTGTTGCCTGTAACGTTGTATTTGATTATTTCTTAATAGGTGATTGCTCTATGCCTTTTTTAAGCTTGTACTGATGAGATGAATGATATAGTTTAAGTAACAAATAAAGACGTGACTCTGTTGGTTGCTTCAGTCAGAATAAAAGTATGGCAAACTTAAGATTGGCATGTTTAATAAGTGAAAATAATGTAGGTATATTTTTTTCTTAACTCCGGTGTACAGAGCAATATAGTTATGGTTAGCAAGGATAGCGTCCAAAAGGAATTGGAGCAGTTACTAGCGAGTGGTGTTTTTAACGGTAAAAAACAGGCGGCAAGATTTCTCCGCTATATTGTAACTGAGACCCTAGAAGGGCGTGGTGACAGAATTACCCAATACGGGATTGCTGTAGAAGCTTTGGGAAAAGCCACTGATTATTGCCCTACCGAGAGCCCGGCGGTACGTGTTGAAGCGGGTCGTATTCGTAAGTTATTGGAAGAATATTACGCTTCGGAGGGTAGTTCCAGCCATTGTCGTATTGATTTGCCCGTTGGTGGATATACACCTGTTTTTCGAAAGCCTGAAATAGCAAATCCGCAATGTAAGTGGCTGGGTGAAAAGCGTGTACAATCTACTGGTCCCAAAGTCTGTTTTGTTTGTCAAAATCCAGCCATTATTCGTGATGATAGTTTACGTAATTTGTTGTATCACTTGCGCTCAAATATGCTGGTTGTGCTCAGTAAGCTTCACACTATACAAATTGCTCTGGCAGACCCGAGCAGTGTACCGGCACATCATTCCGGTATGCTGGATTATGCTTGGCGACGGCATCATGCGGAGTTCCTTTTACAATGCGAGGCGCAGCCAGAAGACAAACACTTCAAGCTGCATTATGTCTTAACGCATACACAAACACAGAGTCAAGTTTGGGCTGGGGAGTTTTTGATTGCTTCATCTAGGGCTATAGAGGCATTAGATGAAACCTATGAGACGATTGGTCAAGAGGTATTTAGCCTGCACCGTGGCGTTGCACTAGCTTTTTGGAGTCGTTATTGGCTGCGTTATGGTTATATGCCTGCGCCTTATGAAGTGATGGTGGCGCATGTACGTTATTTGCAAGAGGAAATGTCCGAGCAAAACTTCCATTTGTTTTGGGAGGCCTGTTGTAAGCGGACACAGCAATACCATGATGATGCCTTGGCGCATCTGCATCATTCTATCGCTTGTTTATATGCCTATATGCTAAAGGCCGATGTGAATACGCACCTAGATATACTCTGGCAGCAGCGTGCTTTAATAGCCTTAGAGTTGAATCCAGGCAATGCAATGGCACACTCTATTTTTGCCTTAAACTGTTTTCATCGGGGGGAGAATGAGCTGGGCAAAGTGGAAATAGAAACAGCTCGTCAATCCGACTCTTTTGATACGACTTGTGGCTTGCTGCTGTCAGTAGGTTTGTGCGCATTGCGACATTGGAATCGTGCTTGCTATTTGCTTAAGGAAGTCGTAGGAGAAGGTTTATATGCTGGTTTTCCCGATCCGTTACGTTCCATACCGTGTCTCTTTTATCATCGTCAAGGACACTATATAGTTTTGGCAGAGACGCCTGGTGAGTTTCCTAAACTGGGGGGCTGGGAAGGCTTCGGGGAGTTGGTAAATTATTGTCAATCGAGTGATTGTAAATCCTGTCTCAAAGGGATTTCCCGTGTTGTTGATCAGGCTTGCGCGACCCTTCCTTTACGGTCTAACTCATTAACTAAAACTAATTCACAAAATACGTCCCACTCAAAACCTCAATCAGTCCATAATCATAATGCCACTATACACTCTCTTAATTTAATGAAATCAACACTGAAGCACTGACTGGTCATTAGCGACTTTGTTGTAGTTTGATGTTGCTGAGCTTTTGCGTGCCGTTTTATCGGATTTTCCTCGCTGTTAGTCTTTGCCCGATATTCTTTCCTATATTTAAAGCAGTAACTTAGCGATATGGCAGTGGCAGTGGATTAACTGCTAAGCATAAATCATTCGTTGATACTAAGGAATATGAGGAAAAAACAATGACATTTGGAGTATTTATGAATAACTACTCCAGTGACGCAATCCGTAGTGGGCGTTGTTGGGGCGGAGAACAATCTAACCAGACCAGTCAGGGGCAAGACAGCAACACCAATGCGGTGTTTCAACCTAATGACTTGGGCGGCATTAGCATACAGCAACTGTCTGCTTTGATTGCCCAATTGATTGCTGCTATTAATAGCTTGGCCGGTACTAACGGTTCATCTGGCTCTGATGTTGTACTGAGTCATACCGGTTCTACGTGCAGCAATACTGGCACCGCATCGGCTACAGGCTCTACGGGTAACAATACTGGCACTTCGACTACGGGTTCTACCGCTGGCTCTAGTGATACTAATACTCAATTATTGGCCTTACTGGAGAAACTGATCGGCTTACTGGAAGCTGGTAGGACAGGAGCCAGCACGACTAATACAGATAGCAGCTCTGTTGAGGCAAAACTGGCAGCGGCTTTAGAGCAGTTAATCAGCCTGCTGGAGGGTCAAGTAAGTAATGGTACTGACACTACTACTAGCAATAGCAGTACAGACGCTACCACTGCTAGTCCATCGGGTTCTAATAGTACCTCTGCCAATGAGCAGTTGTTGGCTGTATTAAGTCAGTTGATTAGTTCGTTGGAAGGTCAAGGTTCTGGTAGCAATATTGCTTCTACTAGCTTGGATAATAAAATCTTGGCAGCTCTGGAAAAGTTGACCGCTTTGTTGGAAAAACAGGGTTCTGGTACAAATTGCAATACAAATACTCAAGCTTCTGTTGACGCGCAATTATTAACTATTTTGGAAAAGTTGACTGGCTTGTTGCGCAGTCAGGACAATAGCAGTACTGGTAGTACTACAACAACTCATGCGCCTAGTTCAGATCAGCCATTGCTTGATGTATTAAGTAAACTGGCGAGTCTGTTGGAAAATCAGTTAGGTGTTACCACTAACACTGGCAGCACTTCTAGCAGTGGCTCTGCTGGTTCAAGCACTGCTACAAGTTCTTCTTCAGGCGCTGCCAGCACATCCAGCAACACTGGCACAGCTAATAGCGCTCCTGTCGGCAATACAGACACTAGTAACACCAGTGTTACAACGGATGATAGTGCCAACAGCAGTAACAGCGGCACTAATGAACAAATGATAGTGGTAATTGCTTTGTTTGCTCTAATGCAGATGTTGATTAGTTCTATTATGAACAATGAGTTCAGCAATATGATGGGGGATGGGTCGAATAAGATTAAAATCTAATTTAATCTCATTTATTCACCAGTTTAAAAACGGAAGAATCTTGGTTTGTTCTTCCGTTTTTTTAAGGTTTTTCTGTTTCTGCCAGTAAAGGCTCAAACCAGCGATAATGACCAATAATAGGCCAGTTCAATAGAACATCTTGGATCTTGGTTCCCGAATTAATATTGTGGCCTATCAAGGGCCTTAGTTCATCACGCGAGCGGCTTTTCATTACAATGCCAATATGCTGTTGACGTTTATTGAGTTGCCACACAACAATATCACCCGGCTGATAGTGTTCAGGATTGTCTGAAATGGGTAATGACTTGCCTTGGCGCTCAAAAAAAGTGGCCAAATTAGGTACACGGCGATGGTCTATATTGGTATCGGGTTGTTTTAATCCCCATTTTTGAGGGTATTTTTTGAAAGAACGGCGCATATCTTCGTGCACGGCTTGTTGCAAATCCACGCCTTGCGCCCGAAAAGCACGCACAATAACGTCAGTACAAACACCACCAATGGCATCTACATCGCCACCCGGGTAGTCAATTTTTATGTAATCAGGATTATAAAACAGCGTGGTTTGGGTTTGTTCGTAAACGGAGTCTAGCAAGGCGGCTACATGAGGGGGCGGAACGGGGCGCAGCTTCGGGGGCGGCAGTGATTGATCGGGAAAATCGGGTAATTCAATATCATCCCAGTCATTATTTAGCGGTATGCTGCTTGTGTTAACTGAGATCTTGTTGAGTGTGTACGGCTGTATAAATTGCACCCATAAGTGCCATAGTAATAAGGCGACTGCAAGAATCAGTAATAAATCAAATAATAAAAATAACACCCGCCAGGCTTGTTTATCTGTTTTGAAAGCATTCATCATGTGTCATGAGTCTCCACGCGTTTGACGGGTATAATCCAAGGTACGCCTTCATAGCCGACCAAACAATCAACACCATAGACTTGGCGAAGTCGCTTCGGTGTTAGCACTTCTGCAATACGCCCACTGGCTACTAATTGGCCTTCTTGTAATAGGCACAGTCGATCACAGTAGCGTGCAGCCAGCGAGAGTTCATGCAGCACGACTAAGCTGGCGCGTTGTTGTTGTGCAAATGTTCTAAGTAGTTCCATGGTTTGCAATTGATGCCGAGGGTCTAGGGCAGCGATAGGCTCATCGGCCAGTAGTATAGTAGGCTGTGCGGCCAGTGCACGCGCCATCAGCACTCGGGCGCGCTCGCCACCGGATAAGGTGCTTGTATCTCGCTGGCGCAAGTGTTGAATATCAGTTGTATACATGGCTTGCTCAATAGCTTGCTTATCTTGCTCACTGGGTCGTTGCCAGCCAGGTAAATGTGGTATACGTCCCAGAGCCACTAAGCGTTCGACGGTCAAAGGCCAGTTAATCAAACCTTGTTGTTCCACCCAAGCCATTTCTTGGCTACGTGCTTGCATTGACCATTGTTGCAGTGCTTTGCCTTTTAGATGAATGATTCCCTGATCTGCGGTTAATAGACCGAGTAAAACCTGCATGAGTATCGATTTACCCGCACCATTCGGTCCTATTAAACCCAGCAATTCACCCGGGTAAAGTTCTAAGCTGACATCACGTAGTAAGTAATGATTTTTACGTTGTAGACTGATGTGCTCGGCTTGCAATAAAGGTACAGGTGTCATACATGTTCCTTGCGATTGCGTACAATCAGATGCAGGAAAAAAGGAGCACCTACCAGCGCAGTCAAAACACCGACTTTTAGGGTTTCGTTGCTAGGAATCAGACGCACACCAATATCCGCTGCCAGTAACATTGCTGCTCCGCCTAGTGCTGATAAAGGTAATAGTCGTCCGGGTTCATAGCCCACCCAAGGGCGTAATAAGTGTGGTACAACAAGACCGATAAAACCAATCATACCGGTGGTTGATACCGCAGCGCCAACCGCAAAAGCAACCGCAATAAAAATTTGCCAACGTAAGCGCAGAGGATTAATGCCTAAGGTTGCTGCGGTTCGCTCGCCCAAGGTCAGCGCATTGAGCTGTTTGCCTGTACCTAATAACAAGCTCCAGCCCAATAAGGTAAACGGTAACATAAGCCAAAAATCATCCATATTACGGTCGGTTATATCACCTAATGTCCATAGTACTAACTCGCGCATGGCATAGGGACTGGGCGCCAGATTGAGTAGTAAGGAGATACAGGCGGTGGCTAGCGCATTGATAGCGACACCGGCTAGTATGAGTGTGGTAATACTGGCAGCGCGCCCAGCCAATATAAAGACCAAAGCAGTTGCAAGCAGCGAACCGAGCATACCGGCTAAGGGTAAAGTTTGTGGAACAGCGGTATACACACCAAAATAGAGGACAATCACAGCGGCCAATGCAGCACCACTAGCACTACCGACTAACCCCGGGCTAGCCAACGGGTTGCGTAACAAACCTTGCATGGCTGCACCACACAGGCCTAAGGTTGCACCCGCAAATAAGGCGATCAGAGCGCGTGGCAGGCGGATTTCGGTGAGGATAATGGCTAGTACTGATTCGGTATCGGTGAAGGTATCGTGTGCTGCTTGCCAGATGGGCAAAGGGTTACGTCCTACGATTAAAGAAGTAACAAATAATACCAGTACCAGTGCGCCTAAAGCTATTAGTAGCCATCTGTCGTGCATTGAATTCATTCCTTTATGGATTGGAATTGAGCCTGCCAATCCAAGCGTGCCTGTTTTAACTGCTTGATAACGTCTACCGTCCAAGGGCCACCGCACATCGTCATACGGCTGGGCAAGCTAATCACTTGTGCTTGTATAGCGCTGCGGCGTAGGGCAGGATGATGTGCCACTGCCTCAGCGCGTGACCAAGTATTTTGGGTATAAGGCGACTCTATCAGCGCATTGGGCGCCAGTTTGACTATCGCTTCCAGTGATAATACCCCATAGTCATGAATACCCAATAACTCACCCGCATTTTGCCAGCCTGCCCGTTTAATTGTTTCACCCCGCAAAGTTTTGTCTCCGACGGTGTAAGCATTAGGATCATAGACGGCTGCGATAGGTTTTTGTGCAGAGGTTGCCTGCAAGTTATCCGAGTTATCCAAGGCATCCAGTGCTTGCTGCATTGTTTGAATAATCGTGTTAGCTCGTTCTGTGTGACCGATCCATTCACCCATTTGTCGCAGATTGGCATAAACTTCATCTAGGCTATTAGCAATAGGCAAAGTTTCTACGCGGATACCGAGCTTGCGTAGTAAATTTACAGTAGCAATGCCACCGAATTCACCCGCGATCACCAAATCAGGTCGATAAGGTAAAATATCTTCAGCTAAACCTTTATTGATGGGATAGCGCTTGGCTTTTTTCCAATAGACTGAGGCAGCCATTTCATGGGACAAATGGCTTAAGGATTGAATCTGAGGCGGATCAGCCATGAGTAATAATAGCTGATCAGTGCACAGGTTCATGGAGACAATCCGCTGTGGTGGCTTGTCTACTGCCTTAGCTTGGGCGGCTGGGTTAACACCCAACCAAAATAGAAAAAATAATCGTATTAGGACTTTCACCCGCTCAGCATGCCACGCTTTACCATAAAATCAATAATAGATTAATTGATTACAAGCCTTACCTTGTAGCAGCTTGGTTTCCAATCCCTTGTATCTTTTCAGATGTCAAGCGCTAAGCTATACTTCTCTTAAGCGAATTAATCAGGAAATCACTCTGTTTGAGTAGTACATCTCATCTGTCAGAAGAAGACGGGCTGTCAAGTATACAATTTGAACTAACGCCGGTTGATCGTGAGCGTCTAATGAATTTAACTGGCCAGTTTGATCAGCATTTGCGTCAGATTGAAGCGCGCCTGGGTATCAATATACACAATCGTGGTCATCAATTCACCCTAAGTGGTAGTCCTCAGCTCGTACAGCAGGCGGTAGAATTATTGCGCGACTTGTACGCAGAGACAGCCCATAGGCTACTGACACCGGAACAAGTTCATTTGTTTATGCAGGACGCTCATTTGGCACAACTCAGTGCGGCTAGCGATCGTCATGAAGTACGCATCCGTACTCGACGCGGCTATATTAAGCCTAAAGGAGCTACTCAAGCACAATACATCCGTAATATCCGTACACATGACGTCAATTTTGGTGTAGGCCCTGCCGGGACCGGTAAAACATGGTTGGCGGTGGCTTGTGCGGTAGAAGCTTTAGAGCGCGATGAGGTGCGGCGTTTGGTATTGGTGCGTCCGGCGGTGGAAGCAGGCGAAAAATTGGGTTTTTTGCCCGGTGATTTAAGCCAGAAAATTGATCCTTATCTGCGCCCTATGTACGACGCCTTGTTTGAAATGCTGGGCATTGAGAAAGTTAATCGCTTGATTGAACGCAATGTTATTGAAGTTGCACCCTTGGCTTATATGCGTGGGCGTACCCTCAATGATGCTTTTATCTTGCTGGATGAGGCACAAAACACAAGCATTGAGCAGATGAAAATGTTTCTGACCCGCTTGGGTTTTGGTTCAACGGCGGTAGTAACAGGCGATATTACCCAAGTTGATTTGCCACGTAACCAAATCTCCGGTTTAAAGCATGTACTCAATGTATTGAAGGGTGTCGATGGTATTAGCTTTACTTGGTTTCAAGGACGAGATGTTGTTCGGCACAGTTTGGTGCAAAAAATAGTGGCTGCTTATGAACAATATACCGACTTAGACAGCAGTGGGAGTCACTAGTGACACTGCTGGTGGATTTACAAAATCCCGAAGCGTTTTCTGAGCTTCCTTTGGAGGAGGAGTTTGTTCTTTGGGCTGAAGCAGCTTGGCTGGATGAAAATGATGCAGGCGTTGTACTGCGTATTGTGGGGGAGTCAGAAAGCCGTGATTTAAACAAAAGTTTTCGTGGTAAAGATTATCCAACCAATGTCTTATCTTTTGTTTATGAGCCACCTGCCTTTGAGTTTACAGAGGGCATTGAGCCTGGCGATGTGGACTATTTGGGTGACTTGGTGATTTGTGCGCCTGTTGTACAGCGTGAAGCGAGCGAACAGGGTAAAACAGCCAAGCATCACTGGGCGCATATGGTGATACACGGCTTATTGCATTTACAAGGCTTTGATCACATTAGTGATCTGGAAGCCAGTATTATGGAAGCGCGTGAGGTGGAAATACTTCACCAGTTAGGCTTCCCCAATCCTTATGAACCACTTTGAAATAGGCATCATGAAAAATAGTAATGCTTCCGGGGAGTTGCCCCGACCGCGATGGAAACAATGGCTCATTGATTATCTTGACCTTTCTTCCCAAAATCACAGCGAATTATTAAACGATTTGCAGCGTGCCAATGATAAAAATATTTTACAGGGTGACGCTGTTGATATGATTCAGGGCGTGATGCAATTCAGTGTATTACAGGTGCGCGATATTATGATTCCGCGTTCCCAAATTAACTTTGTGATGCATGACGATGATTTTAAAACCATTTTGCAACGGATTGCCGAAACGGAGCATTCACGCTACCCGGTTTTTGATGAGGATCGTGATGATCTTGTGGGTATTTTATTAGCCAAAGATTTATTGCGTTATATGGGGCAAGAAGACAAGTTTGTGATTGACGATATTGTGCGTCCAGCCTTATTGGTGCCAGAAAGTCAGTTACTCAACCGTCTTTTGACCGAATTTCGTAATAATCGCGCGCATATGGCTATTGTGATTGACGAGTATGGCGGTGTAGATGGTCTGGTGACTTTTGAGGATGTGCTTGAACAAATTGTTGGCGATATTGACGACGAGCATGATGATGAAGAGGAGGATAACTATATTCGTGCCCAAGGCGATAATCGTTATATTGTAGAAGCGACCACGCCGCTGGAAGATTTCAATGAGGCTTTGCGCAAACAATTCAGCGATGATGAATTTGACACGGTGGCCGGTTTAGTGATCCACAAAATGGGCAAGATTCCGCGCCCAGGTGAAGAGTTGCGACTGGATGGCTTGTTGTTTCGTGTTTTAAAAGGTGATGGTCGCCGAGTGTTGCAATTGGAAGTATGCACAGATACAGGTGTGGAAACTTACCCTCGTCAAGCTGTTGGGGCATGATACGCACAGTTTGGAATATAACTTGTCTTTAATAAATGATTACAAAAGGAGTGTACAAGTGGATCTGAAAAATCTTATGGATCAGCTTTTACAAGCTGGGAAGGAAGTTGCTCAGCAAAACCAAAGTGCTGCTACAGAGAAATTGCATGCGTTTGGCGATAAAGCTGAAAAAAATCCAATGGCCGCTTATGCAGTGGGAGCAGCAGGCGCTGGTTTGTTGGCTTTGTTGTTGGGTAGCAAAAGTGGACGTAAAGTTGCCGGGGCTGGCCTGAAATTGGGTAGTTTGGCGGCCGTTGGTGGTTTGGCGTACCAGCTTTACCAAAATTGGCAGGGTCAAAATAATGCTCGAACTGGCACGGCTCAAGTAGAATCCGTGAAATTAGAAAGTATTCAAGAAAAAGAAACCGACCTTAGTACAGAAAATCTATTACGTGCGATGGTGGCAGCGGCTAAAGCAGATGGTCATGTCGATCAAGATGAGCTTGCTCATATTCGCAGTAAAATGCAAGCGCTAAATCTTGGGTCGGATATAAATGAATTGCTGTTAGGCGAGTTGGTACGCGATACCAGTGTTGCGGATATAGCGGCAATGGCAAATGGTAATCAGAAGGCGGCGCTGGAGTTATATCTGGTCACTCGTATGGTGGTTGATGATCAGAATGCAGTCGAAAAAGCTTATTTGGCCGATTTGCAAAAAGCGCTGGCTCTACCTGATGAAGTCGTAGCGGCTGTCGCGGTGTAGCTGTTTAATAAGACATTCATGGTGTAGAAGGACATTCACGCTATAATTCTGGTTTTTAATTTAGCTTAGATCAGGATACTGCATGCTGTCTTTCCGCGACCAGATTTCCTGGGGAGACTATCTTACTGCTTTTCTGGCAGGTCTCTCCCTTGTTTTTGCATTTCAGCCCTTTGGCTGGATTTTTTTTGCTTGGTTAGTGCCTGCTGTTCTTTTCTGGCTAAATCTAAAACCTATGCTGCGTTGGCAGCGGATTCGCCTTGCCTGGGTGTTTGGTATAGGTATGTTTGCCGGCGGTACGCATTGGATTTTCTATAGTATTTTCTTTTTTGGGGGCGGCAGTAGTTTTTTTGCTGGCTTAATTACTACGGCCTTTATCGTGATTATTGCCTTAATGCTCATGCTATTTGGCTGGCTAGTGTCACTATTTCCCTATCAGATACCTTCCGTCAAATTATTATTGATTTTTCCAGCTTTATGGACATTGACTGAATGGTTTCGTGGTTGGTTTTTGACTGGATTTCCTTGGTTACAATTGGGGCAAAGTCAGACGGATACTTGGTTAGCGGCTTATGCGCCCATCATTGGCTCTTTGGGTGTAGGCTATATTGTGGCTTTGGGAGCAGGGGCATTGGTTTTAGTGTTTACTGGCAAAACGCTAGAAAAAGTTCTCGCTGGTGCGGTGATGCTTGCTACGGTAGCCGCAGGGGTGATGCTGGATAGATTGCAATGGACACACCCAGAAGGTGAGCCTATTTATGTCAGCCTGATTCAGGCCAATATATTGCAGCAAGAAAAATGGGTCAGTGGTTTGCGTAATGTGCATATCCAAAAGCATATTGACTTGATGGAGCCGCACATTATGAATTCTGATTTATTGATTTGGCCGGAGACAGCAATTCCTGATACCTTCCAACAAACTATGAATGAACTGATTGTACCCATGCAGGACGCGATGAAAACAGCAGGTACTGAGTTACTGACTGGGGGGTTTCACTATGATCAAGCGAGCGGTGCTGTTTATAATGCTGCTATGGTGATTGGTGAAAATTTGGATGTTTATGGCAAGCGCCACCTTGTGCCATTCAGTGAATATTTCCCCTTTTTAGAATACTTACGTTGGTTGAATCGTTTTGTCGACTTACCCTATGACAGTGTGAACCCTTGGAAGGGTTCGGTCAATCTTACATTAGCTGGGCAGCCTATGCGCATTTCTATTTGTTATGAAGATGCTTATGGTGAAGAAATGATCGAAGGTTTGCCAGAAGCCAGTATGTTGGTTAATTTGAGCAATGATGGTTGGTTTACTGGTTCAATAGAGGCTCAGCAGCATGTACAGATTGCTCGTTTTAGAGCCATTGAAACAGGGCGCTATTTATTGCGTGCTACTAATAATGGGGTAAGCGCGATTTTTGATGAAAAAGGCAGGGCTATTGCTACAGCACCCCAATATGAAGCAGCCATTATTGCCGCATTTGCCCAACCTATGCGCGGCTCAACCTTATACGTATTTTGGGGTAACTGGTTTTTAATTTCACTGCTCATTCTATTGAGCTGGAGTGTTTGGTGGATAAGTCGCGGTAAGTTTCGTTAATATTTAAATGGTGATTAGCTATGTAATCACCATTTATTTGTGGAGTTAATAGAATATTAATACTTTAACTATACTACTTGGCATAGCAATTTTTAAACAAAATTTCATTATTTGGCGAAGTTACTAATATACTAGATCGACGATAATTGTTTCTATCAATGTAATTAGCACCTAATACATATTGCCCTTCTTCACCAAACACAGTATCGACATTATTGGAGCGACTGAGGTTGATTGGCATAATACGCTTGGAACCGTTAATCACCGCAATCGCCTTGGTTGGCAAGCCTTGTACATTAAACAGATAGGTAACGTTAATAAACTTACCGCTTTGACAGGCGTAGTGCACTCTTCCTGAAGTCATATTACTTGTTTTGCCTTTGTGAGGAGCGGCTGGCTTATTTTTTGCCGCAAAACAATTTTTAAATAAGATTTCGTTCCTAGGAGAAGTTACCAATATACTAGATGATTTGAAATTACTAATATCAATGTAATTAGCAGCTAATACATATTGCCCTTCTTCACCAAACACAGTATCGACATTATTGGAGCGACTGAGGTTAATTGGCATAACACGCTTGGAACCGTTAATCACCGCGGTTGCCTTGGTTGGCAAGCCTTGCTCATTAAAGTAATAGCTGACTTCAATAGAACGATTGCTCTGACAAATATAATTTACCGAACCCACAGAGGCATATGCGTTGTGGGCAAACAGCAATAATAACAGCAAACTTAAAATGTTTTTCATTTAACTCACCTATTCAAAGTAAACAATAAAGAAATAAAAACTGTGCTTATGATAACCAACTTTGCAATTTAATAAAATATATTTTTTTGAATCTGTATTACTTTATTTTATAGATTTTAATAAATACATAAAAAATCGTGGTTTTTATTGATGTAAGTGTATATTTTATTTATTGTTTTTTTGCATGTGGTATTGGGTATTAAAAGTAATATAATATGGAGGGGGGATGCAGAATTAATCAATCTTAAATCATAATTTTCTTTAAAATCAATACTTAATCCATCTTTTTAATCAGGCAGCAAGCTGCTACGTGTAAGTCGTCTATTGATTTAGATTTTTTTATGTCTTTGTTTATTTTTGTTTTACATTGGCTTTATATATTAGGCCAGCAAATACAGTGCTTTGTTTTTTAGGTTAAATGTACTTTTCAGTGGGTATTAGTTGAAAATGTCTTAAAGCAATCTTTGTGGATTATCAGTTCGGGAATTTAGTGCTTTGAAATTGTTGCACTTATTCATTATCATTATTTGGTAAGCGCAATGGAGTTATACTGATGACGGATACAAAGCGCTCAAGTTGACAGCCGAGCCTGTGTTGGGTAGGCGAAGTAAAAGCATGTTTAATTTCAATCAAGTAACACTAATTTGGAGTAATGTATGGCTAGTGCCGGTCTATTAGCCCTATTGGACGATATTGCTACGGTTCTGGATGACATTAGTGTCATGACCAAGGTCGCTGCAAAAAAGACAGCAGGTGTTTTGGGCGATGATTTGGCCTTAAATGCTCAACAGGTCACAGGTATCCGCGCAGAGCGAGAAGTTCCTGTGGTGTGGGCTGTCGCTAAGGGATCATTTCTGAATAAACTGATTTTAGTACCCGTCGCCTTATTGATTAGTGCTTTTATTCCTCAATTGATTACCCCCTTATTGATGGTGGGTGGTGCTTATTTGTGCTACGAGGGATTCGAGAAGGTTTTGCATAAAGCTTTGCACAATCACTCTCATAGTGAAGAAGGGCCGGCTGAAGTCACACAAGCAGTGATGGATCCTGATGTTGATTTGGTTGCGTATGAAAAAAACAAGATTAATGGTGCAATACGCACGGACTTTATCTTATCGGCTGAGATTATTGTTATTGCTTTGGGAACGGTGCAAGATGCTTCTTTGGGCTTGCGTATTGTGGTTGTTTCCGGCATTGCCGTCTTAATGACTATCGGCGTCTATGGTTTGGTGGCTGCGATTGTCAAAATGGATGATGCAGGCTTATATCTGGCTCAGGATCAGCGTGACAAGATTTGGGCTGCTGTTAAGCGCAAGCTAGGGGCTGGCTTGCTGTCTTTCGCACCTTGGCTACTGAAAATGCTGGGTATTGTAGGAACGATTGCTATGTTTCTTGTGGGGGGAGGCATCATTATGCACGGCTTGCCACAGGGTCACGCTATTCTCGTTGCTGCTGAAGCCTTTATTCAGCAAATTAAGGGTAGCTGGAGCAGTATTCTAGCCGCTATTACACCTATTTATTTGAACTTTGTTGCGGGCTTAATAGTGGGAGCTATTGTTTTTGTCGTAGTTGAACCGCTCAAGTGGCTAGTCGCCAAAGTGCGTGGTGAAAATACGGAATAAGGCTTAAGACGGCTTGAAAACGCTTACTCCCCGATCCTGCTTCTTAGCGATAAAAGGGGAGTAAGCGCCTAGTTTTACTAGCTTATCCCCATTAATAGCGATAGTGATCGGTCTTATAAGGTCCTTCAACCGGCACACCGATATAAGCAGCTTGTTGTTCGCTCAACTCAGTCAATTGCGCATTCAGCTTCTTAAATTGCAGTCTTGCTACTTTTTCATCTAGGTGTTTAGGCAAAGTATATACGCCAATAGGGTATTTGCCGGAGTCACGCTCTCGCCACAATTCAATTTGCGCAATGGTTTGGTTGGCAAAGGATGAAGACATGACATAAGACGGATGACCCGTGGCACAGCCCAGGTTTACTAAACGACCTTGAGCCAATAGCGTAATGCGTTTGCCATCCGGGAAAATAATATGGTCTACCTGAGGTTTGATTTCTTCCCACTGGTATTTTTCCAGTGAGGCGACATCAATCTCATTATCAAAGTGGCCGATATTACAGACAATGGCTTCATTTTTCATGGCAGCCATGTGCTCATGGTTAATGACATGGTAGTTGCCGGTAGCCGTCACAAAAATGTCAGCCTTGTCAGCAGCATAGTCCATGGTCACGACGCGGTAGCCTTCCATAGCGGCTTGTAGCGCGCAAATCGGGTCAATTTCAGTAACCCATACTTGAGCCGATAGTGCGCGTAAGGCTTGCGCAGAACCTTTGCCCACATCACCGTAACCACACACGACGGCTATTTTACCGGCAATCATGACGTCGGTTGCACGCTTAATACCATCGACTAATGACTCGCGGCAACCATACAGATTGTCAAACTTGGATTTAGTCACAGAGTCATTGACATTAATGGCCGGGAAGCGCAGCTCGCCACGGGCGTGCATTTGATACAAGCGGTGTACGCCGGTAGTGGTTTCTTCGGTCACGCCGCGAATAGCCGCTAGGCGTTGACTGTACCAACCGGGTTGCTCTTGTACGCGCTTGCGAATGGCAGCATAGAGGTATTGTTCTTCTTCCGACGTTGGATTGGCAACAACACTTATATCTTTTTCGGCTTTTGCACCTAAATGCAGCAATAAAGTGGCATCGCCACCATCATCCAAAATCATATTGGGTGTGCCACCGTCAGCCCATTCAAAAATGCGATGGGTGAATTGCCAGTATTCTTCCAGCGATTCACCTTTGAAAGCAAAGACGGGTGTGCCAGCCGCCGCAATTGCCGCTGCGGCATGATCTTGAGTAGAAAAAATATTGCAGGAAGCCCAGCGTACCTCAGCGCCCAAGGCTTGCAAGGTTTCGATTAAGACGGCTGTTTGAATGGTCATGTGCAGTGAGCCTGCAATACGTGCACCTTTCAAAGCTTGGCTGGCTGCGTATTCTTCACGAATCGTCATTAAGCCAGGCATTTCGGTTTCAGCAATCTTGATTTCGCGTCGGCCCCAATCAGCTAGCTTCAGATCGGCAACGACATAATCTTGGTCGTGGCTTGTTTTTAAAACAGCGTTCATCATTCAATCTCCTGGATTGCACAATTATAGGTTTTATAGTCCAGCAGCAGAACGTAAAGCCGCCGCCTTGTCGGTTTTTTCCCAAGGTAAATCGAGATCATTACGTCCGAAGTGGCCATAGCTGGCGGTGTTGCGGTAGATGGGGCGTAATAAATCCAGCATTTTGGTAATGCCATAAGGACGCAGGTCAAAGTGTTCGCGTACTAATTGAGTTATTAAAGCGCTAGCCACTTTTTCAGTACCAAAGGTTTCTACGCTGATAGAGGTTGGGTCAGCTACACCAATCGCATAAGAAACTTGTATTTCGCAACGATCCGCCAAGCCAGCCGCTACAATATTCTTGGCAACATAACGCCCGGCATAAGCGGCAGAACGGTCAACTTTAGAAGGGTCTTTGCCAGAAAAAGCGCCACCACCATGACGCGCCATACCGCCGTAAGTATCTACAATAATTTTGCGGCCTGTTAAACCACAATCGCCTACCGGACCACCGATGACAAATTTGCCTGTAGGATTAATATGGTAGGCTGTTTTTGCGTCCAGCCATTCCTCGGGCAGAACGGGTTTAATAATGTTTTCCAGTACAGCCGCACGCAAATCTGCCTGGCTAATATTAGGATCGTGTTGGGTAGACAGCACGACTGCATCGACTGCCACAGGCTGACCCTTTTCATAGCGAAAAGTAACTTGTGATTTGGCATCAGGACGTAGCCAAGGAAGAGTACTATTTTTGCGTAGCTCGGCTTGGCGGCGTACCAAGCGATGCGCATAGGTGATAGGGGCTGGCATCAATACATCGGTTTCATTGCTGGCGTAACCAAACATTAAACCTTGGTCGCCTGCACCTTGATCTTCGCTTTTCTCGCGGTCGACACCTTGTGCAATATCAGGGGATTGTTTGCCTAAAGCATTAATCACCGCACAAGTATGACCATCAAAGCCTATTTCAGAATTATTATAACCAATATCATTGACCACATCGCGCACCAAGCCTTCGTAGTCAATTTCTGCGGTGGTAGTAATTTCACCTGCTAAGACAATCATACCTGTTTTGGTTAAAGTCTCACAGGCTACACGAGCATGTTTGTCTTTAGCGAGGATAGCGTCCAGCACTGCATCAGAAATCTGGTCGCACATTTTGTCTGGATGGCCTTCGGATACAGACTCAGAGGTAAACAAGTACGCCTCAGTCATTATCAATCTCCTGGATAAAAAAGTTAATGATGACTGAGCGCCGTTATGTTCAGTTGTCGCCTGCTAACTGAGCCTGGCGGAAAGGTCCCATTGGATGAGTTTTTCCGTTGCAACGCTCCTCAGTTCGCAATCTTTTCGAGCTAAGGCTCAAAAAATGGTTTGCAAGGATAACTGAAAAAGCAAGGCATTGCATCCTCAAATCGGAAGTATCCGAGGCAGTGCATTAAATTATTATTCCACAGCTATTAGCAACGTCTTCTGAACCATTAATCAGACTGGTGTGGTAAGCAAACGGGTTTGGGGTAGCCAGATTGATGCTGACTAAAACCTGTTAGAATTGGCAATCTATTGTGTAGGTGGAATGATTGGGAGTGGTGCGAAATGTTGAGTCGAGATGAAATAGAGGGACGCCTAAAAGACGTTGACCCAAAGCTGTGTGTTGCCTTTGCGCTGCGCTGTAGTTTGCGGGTAATGCCCCTGTTGGTAAAAGACCCGCAGCAAAAGCCGTTTGGGTATTGGCAAGAAAAGGAGGTGCCGCAGCACCTGTTGAGCTTATTTATTGCTCAGCAAATTGCAGGTTTTGTTTCGGTGGTGCCGTTTTCCAGGTACAATACCATCTACGCCAAAGCCGCCGCCGACGCCGACGACGCCGACGCCGACGCCACCGCCGCCACCGCCGCCTACGCCGCCGCCACCGCCGCCGCCGCCGCCACCGCCGCCACCGCCGCCACCGCCGCCACCGCCGCCACCGCCGCCACCGCC
>PDWJ01000672.1_pt1 | contig 48256 bp, 59 predicted proteins | sample 1430881 | NCBI WGS metagenome assembly PDWJ01 (sample SAMN01162460, study PRJNA174530) | Oral metagenome, whole genome shotgun sequencing project. | biome: Marine environment; feature: Marine mammal; material: Swab sample of the gingival sulcus; isolation source: swab sample of gingival sulcus...
TGGCCGATAGGTTCGGCACACTTGCAAAGCCCAATCGCTCAGAGGGCTAAGCTCCCACATTGGCACCTACCCTGTAGCGAGGCCAGCCCTCTGGCCGATGGGTTTAGTGTATTTGCAAAATTTACTTCGGCCACAATTTTTTATCGCGTCAGAGCATAGGGCTTTGCAGGAATAATCGGCTCGCGCCCTAACATTATATCGGCCAGGAGCCGTGTGGAGGCTGGCGCTAATACCAGCCCATTCCGATACTGGCCCGCATTGATATACAGGTTTTCAAATCCGTCAACCTGCCCAATATAGGGAATACCCTCTGGAGAGCCCGGTCGAAGCCCGGACCAATGATGCTCCACTGGGTAATCCGACAATTTTGGCATAATATCCAGAGCAGTCTCATACAACGAAGACGCCGCTTCGGCTGTGGTACGCTTTGCGAACCCTATATGCTCCAACGTACTACCGACTAATATCCGGCCATCATTTCTGGGGATCAGATAACGTCCACCCTTAAGTACAACACGATTTAATAAACCGGGGACAGCCTGAAACAGCATCATTTGGCCATGAACCGGTTCCAGTGGAAGTTCAACACCCACCTGCTGTAAAAGCCCTGCACTCCAGGCACCCGCAGCAATAACCACCTTATTTGCGTGCAAAGCTCCCTGTGAGGTTTCAACCGCTGTGACAGAGCCCGCCTTATGTCCAAGGGCAGCAACTTCAGACTGTTCCAACAGTTTCACCCCAGGGTGTTTTACCAGGCTCTCCTTGAGGGCACGTCCCAGTCGGGGGTTGCGAATGCTGGAAACTTCCGGCATCCACAGCCCTTCTTCAAGCCCTGGGCAGAGGTTCGGCTCTTTCTGGTAAAGAAAATCGGCATCAACCTTACGCAAGGGTCTATGGTATTTCGCAGCCCAGGCCAATGCATCCCGTTGATCTTCCACAGACACCATCAGCATACCTTGCTGGCGCAACTCAGGGTCGTAGCCGGTTTCAGCAATCAGCTCCTGGGCGAGATGGACATAACTACTTTGCGACCAGGTTGCCAACCGGGTAACGGCTTCCGGATAGCGCCAGGGATAAAGTGGAGAGACAATGCCCCCTCCAGCCCAAGATGCTTCCTGTGCGCAACCCCTACGGTCAACAAGAGTAACTTCGGCTCCGGATTGAGCCAGTTCTCTCGCTAACATCATGCCTATTACACCACCACCCACAATCAAAACATCAGACATTCATACGAGCCTTTCAAACCAAATAATTCAGTTTGCATCATACCTCAGTCGTCCCGTCATTGAGAGTATCAGCCTGGCTCTATGTTGGCCTATATCAAGCCTGAAAGTTCCGTTATAGCCTAACGCACTACCATTCGGTTTAAATGCGACGACCTCTCCCCTGGACCAGACAACATTCGTCAATTGGGTGAACGGAACAATTTTCAGAATAGATTCAGAGGGTGTATCCAGGATTTTATTAAAGTTGGGGTCATTAAAAATTGCTAGGCCATGCACCCATTGGTAGTGCCCCCGAGCACTATGTCCAGTGCAGCCATTAGCACCATTCCAGCGGCAGACAATCACACGCTCATTTCGGGTAACAGACTTCATTCGAGCGTAAGACAACGCACCTTTGACTGCCGCGACATCGGCATCAAACCGGATACGATCAGTGACATGACTAAAAGAAGATACCCCCACCCCCAGAAGGATAGAGGCAAGAGAAAGAGCGATCAGTAGCTCAAAAAGCGAAAACCCTGCACTGCGTACACGCAGGGCAAGGCATCGTATTCCATTCGGATATACATCCATGTAACCAACCTCCGCAATCCTTTGCTTTTATTGGTTGTTAACTTTCACTTGACTTCGTTATCAAGTGATCCATATTCGTCTCACCGCCAGCAATCGGTATCCGCTGCTCCTCGCTGGCCAATATTGGTTAGTGTCATGTTTCCGCAACGATCCCCCGTCATGCCATTCTTCGGTGTGGCCTGAAGGGTGTACGATGTTGCACTCGATGCAGCAAAGCCCAAGTCATAAAGCTTATTCGCACCATCTCTTGGCGATTCAGTATAGGGCAACACAGCACCTGTGTAGCTACCGTTTTCGGTAAACACCCGTTCCATATGCTGAGACAGTGACAACAGATTAGCCTGGGCATCGGCTCTGTTGCCTTGCGCAACACTCTCCTGATAGCTGGGATAAGCAATTGAAGCGATGATGCCCAGTATAGCGACAACAATCATCAGCTCTATAAGGGTAACGCCCGCCTGTCTATTCCTCATCGAATTTCTCTCCATGACTGCCGGCCTTCAGAGTATTCCGTACCCCTGATTTCAATTTTACCGGAACCATCTTTGCCTGGTGAGACAACATAGCTGTTGCCATCATCATCTTTAGTGTAGCTATCCTGCGTTGTATTATTTATGCCCTCAGAACCCTTACCGCTGGCAAACACTCTCACAGTAACGGTGTTACCTCCAGCATCGGTCTCTGTATATTCAATGTAATCATTATCGTCTACTACCCCATCTCCATTAACGTCATAAACAGGGAAACTGACATTGCCCCCATTATCCGGGTCAAGAGAGAACTCATAGGTATAACCGCCGGCTTTACAAGGGTCAGTCGAAGGTATCAAGGTGGTAAACACAACACGCCCCAACTGATAAACGGGTCGGTTTTGATTCAAAGCACCATAAAACTTATCCTGATAGCTCATATCGACATACCAGCCCCTATCTGTAATTTGCATAGGTTTATTACTCAAAGCAACATAAGGGTCCCCTGAAACAAGCTGATAGTTTTTAATCCTTTGTTGATTCAACTGTGCTCTGCCTGTGATTATCTGATTCCTATCGATAATTCCGTACAAGGTCTGTACTGGAGAGTTGGCATCAACAATATTATCACCATCTCTATAGAAGCTACCCGTACCAAAATAGAGCATTAAACGGCCCTTGCTATCATAGTTGGGCACTGCGGAGCTGGTAATCGGTTGCACATTACCTAAAGCATCTTTCGCCGTGAACATGGGAATCGCTGTAGTACCACTCAACAGATGAGCCGGCGCTCCCCAAAATCCTGCACTAGGGCCTAAGAGATCAAACCGCCAGAACTTACCATCGGTTCCGCCAACATAAATTCTGTCTAAAATCCCGTCACGGTTGAGATCTACCAGTGAAGGTTCTGCAAGGCTATTACCACCTGGAACAACAAACTCCTTGATAATAGAGCCATTGGCTACGTTTAAGATCCAAATGTAACCATCTGTACCAGGAGCAGATAAACCGCTGGTAACAATCACACCAAATTTGCCATTTGGCAGCGCAAATATTGTAGGGCTTTGAATCATCGCCCCCATATCATCATGGCGGAATTCCCATAAGACGCTGTTAGCATCCATATTCTCTGGGTCAGATACATCAATCAAGGAAACACCCTGACCACCCGCGCCAGGTGTTACTGCGATAACTGTTTTCCAGCCCGGAGTCACCCCTGTAGGCACATCACCGGTATCGAACCATGCATCAGCCACTCTTACAACCCCGTCAACATAGTAACGATGAACATACGTTGGCTCGGTAAGTTGATAAAGGTTGTCAAAGGTCGCTGACGGCGTATAGGCAAAGAGCTCCTTGCCACCGTCACTGCCTATCGTTGCGTTAAATACATGTAAAAAACCATCATTCGCCCCCACTGCTATAATATCTGGCTTGTTCACATACGTACTTGATGCGCGATAATTTCTGTACTCTTGAGAAACATTTGCCGCAAATGGACTGGACAAACTACTATAGCCATAGTTTTTCTTATTAATGAAGACCGGTGATGAGTTTACAATATCACCCAACCGACTTCCCCGGCCTCGGAAAGGCTTGGAGATATCTGTATCCGATATTTCCTCAGCCCTAACACCCCTTAAATAATTCAGCCGCTGCTCGCCCACGGCCGGGGTCACCAGAGTTCCACCACTTGGTGTTTTGCGTAGAGACTCTTTCTGCTCAGAGGATAAACTCGCCCATTTAAACTCAACCCCACCAGAGTTAAGCGTCACACCCGAAGCTGCATTGGCATAAGTACTGGTAAAGACTTTCCTTGAATTAATCAGTGCGTCAGTCAGCGCATCCATGATAGTGGCGGCGCTCCAATACACGATATCGGTTACCTCTACACCGCCGACTGTAGAAATTTTCTTTGCAACTAAATCACCGGACCAATCATGCGAATCCATGATTGCAATAAAACTGGCAGAGTTGGTGTTTAATCGCGCACCATTTGTTGCAGCTGCACCACCGGAACCTTTTAGAGAATCAGCAATGGCCGCAAATGCGTCAGTAAGACCATCGACCATTTTTCTAGCTTCACCTGCCGTATAAAAGTTATCTGCACGCCTGTAATCTGAGCCTGAGTTCGGATTCAGCATATCAGTATTAGTATACCACCACCATTCTGGCAAAGCGTCGGTACGCGTATACGGATCCCCCAGGCTTTGCTCGTCACATTCAGTTCCAGTTGGAGTGTAGTTGGGGTCAGTACAGTTCGGATGTTTACGTACTTCAAAACCACCGTATTTAGCCGTTAGCCAGAACTGATTATTACGCTTATTTCTAAGCACTTCGTTTTCTAATACATCAACCCAATAGGTTTGGACCGTTTGCTTACCTGGCCAGTCATCACGGATATCTTTTGTATTAGCATCATAGGCAAGCCCAGCCATAAATGCAGAGTTTCTACGACCAGAATAGCTGTCCGCTTCTGTATCGATGCTGATACTTTCCAACTCGGCAACTTTATCCGTGGCCGTACGAACGTCAACGGTTGCATCTGCAACAACCTCAGGTGGCTTAGTCGGCTCATCTACACCACTGGTAGGCGATGCACTGGGCAGGTTTTTATCACGGTGAGTGTTTACATCCCCTATGCCCAAAATAACGTTTTTCTGGCAGGCATACTGCATAGGGTCTCCCCAGCCTCTTATTACCGGGAACCCATCAACCCACTTTTTTGTCTCCGTAGTACCTGGCGAAGCATTATGGCTAGGCGCCTTGGTGTAATAAGCTTCAACATTGCTCTGCCCTTTAAAGTAGCGCAAGGCGGTATAATACAGCTCGCTGACCGGGTCATAACTTTTGAAAGGGTTATTATTCAACTGGCCAAACTTATTCAGATAATTCAAAATCCCGCTGTCGGATACAGGAACACCGTAATAACTCGCGGTACTGGATGCCGCTGCTGGGTCAGGATTCTGTACCAGAATACCCGTAGACTCATTCCATTCTTTATTTGAATTGCTTGTAATACCCGTACCCGGTATTAACTTCTCAGGCCCAACAAACTTTTGTTCCGCGCGCAGAACACCACCATCGCGCAGGACATGCCGCTCATTCAGATAACCAAAAATACTGTACCTGATGCGGTCGGAATATTTTTGAATCAGTCCTTCAGGTTTCCAGTTAGAGCCATATTGTTTGCAGTTTTCTTCAACACCCACATTAGGGTCACAAACTTTGACTCTAACCGTAGTGCCAAATTTGTCAGTACCGACATCCTCATAAGCAACTGACGAACCGCTAGGGGGAATCAAAAGCTTCATATCATCAACATAATATTCGTGCCCACCATGTACATAAACACGAGAGAAGGTATCGAAGTTTGTATCAGCAGCACTTGTATGAGTGGCAAGCTGGGTGCCTGAAGCGTTATACACAGTCAGTTTAAATTTATCTCCGGGTTCAGACTGAAACACAACCCGATACCATTCATCAGTCGGCCTAGTCCAAGCAACCTGCCCCATGCTGGAAGCACCACCATTATTACGCCTTTCAATCCTGATATTCCCTTGAGAAATATTAAAACCATAACCAGTTGCATTATTATCCGACAAAGCCAAGCGGTCAGACTGGCCGCTTTGCGTACCAACCGTAGGGCGATAGATCCATACCTCATAGATAAAATTATCAAAGTTATAGGTTGAACCTATGTTCTTGTAACCACCATTCTTATCGTTATGAGTGGTTTTCTTTAAAGAGAAGCCACCTGAATCATGAGCCTCGGTGGCACTACGCATAACCTGGCCATTCTCATATTTATTCCATCCAGAGCTAAAATCACCATCGGCAAAAACCAAAGAACTCGGCCCTGCACCCGAGACGATATTGGTAAAGCCGTGACCGGATGGCAGCTCAAAATGCATCTCATTGCCCAAGCCACCAACGTATGTCTTAAACGTCCCGATAGAAGAAAATGGCGTAGCATTATTCACAATTGCACTACCAGATATCTCCCGTCTATTAAAATTGAGGTTCTGCCCACTGTGACGGGCTTTCTCAAGCCAGGTTTCTGTAGCCGTGTCCTTGACACGGTAACCTCCTGTCAGCGCCCAACGGAAAGGATCGATGGTCTGAGTGGTCGCCCAGTTAAGAAAATTGCCACTCCAGACAGGCCCTGGGCAGGTATAATCTGCAGTGACACTAACCGGATAAAAATGCCGATCCGCAGCGTTATTACTGTAATGGTAGCTATAGCATTTTTTGGAATCGAAATAGCCAATGCTCTCCTCAGTCTCGTCATAAGCACCTATATTGGCCGCACTCAAAACCGTTGGCCACTCTACCGAAGGCACCAACGCGAGGTTGCCTGGCACATTCCCTTCCCCCAGAAACAATGGAGACTGGGCTACTGTAGAGGCTACAGCTTTTGAGCTCACAAGAAGTGAAACACCTAAACAAAGGATCAGTCGAAGGTTAAATTTGCTGTTCATAAGAGTAGCCTACCAGTTTGGTTACTTAACTAAATACAGAGATTCCAAAACAATATCAGATGTTCCTGTCGTACCTGCCGAAGAAGCAGTCACTCGCAAAACGGAAGCCAGCTCGGGACTCCCTGGCCCACTTAAATCAGTCACCACATAATGTAATTCCGCTTGCCAGCCTGGAGAGCCGGGTAACGAAATAAATGCATTCGAGAGCGTATAAGCACCTGACAGGTCATTATCCTTGTCAAGCGTACCATTTTTTTTACCGATGGCTGCCTGCCTCTCACCCTCAACTAAAGCGGCTTCAGCGGTATTTATCGAGACATACATATCGCGCAAATTACCGGCCATTTTCTCCTGCATGGTTGTTCCTTGCATTGAACTGACGCCAATAAGGGACAAAATCAAGAGAAAAATCAGCGATATTATTAAGGCCGCACCTTCTTGCTTTTTCATTGCGCCAATAACCTATTTCTTAGTGCAACCGTTGAAGAAAAAACATGACTTATATTTTCATCTCCAGTAACGGTCAGATTAATTCTCACTGCGCGTACATCATCCCAGTCACTCACCGTATTCGCTCGACTTGTGTAATCCAAAGCACCACCTGCACCGGACGCTATGCCATACTGAATAGACATACCAGTCACATCCTCAACAAGCTCTTGGTCTACAGCAGAGCCTGTCGCATAGGACAAACTTCTTAATGCTGAAGATGAGCTTAGCCCCTGCCCGATATAGTACAGCGTACTTACAAGACGATAGATCTCTGCTTCGTCCTTATCAAACGGTTGGGTAAAGTCCACATTTTGGTTATTGATGTTAGCCCCAGCGGTGCCTTTTGATATAACTCCGCCACTTGTAGACGTGTTCTGAAACAAGTTACATCCTAACGCCCCATCAGATAACACGAGTATACGCCCTCGTTCTTCACTACCCAAAACATTGAAATTTTTGCTTACCTTGGCGACATCCACATTCAGTGCTGCATCGGACAAATCGGCTGCGTGTTTAATCAGAATAATATCTGTACCACTGTTATAGCCAGTCATATCACCCGCAAAAAATTCCGAGCCATCAGTAACCCATCCGACCACCGGATGATTCACATTAAATGCATCGGCAATATAATCAGGGTCAGTTGTGTCTAATTGAATATCAGCATCGGCAAAGCATCCGCCCTTGAACCCGGCATTGCGCAGATCACGTGCGATCAACTCCAGTGCAAAGCGACCGTTTTCTTGCACTCTGGACAGGGATTCATTTGAGTTAAAGCTTTGCGAGCTACCGATAAACACTACAATAACTCCACCGACAATAAACAAACCCAGCACCATCGCGATCATTAGCTCAATCAAGCTAAAACCTTTTTCCTGTGGTCGCATGCAACTAATCCTACTCACCACTAAAACTCCACCGGATAACTAAACGTGGTCAGAGAGGTCTGATCTGCATCATTTCCGGCCCTAATGCGTGCTCGGTTATCATTCCATTGCACATTAATGGTTGCCTGCCGGTTATTTCTTACGACCGACCCAATCGCACCTGACCCTAACTCAGCTACAACACGTGTGTCCCATTCAGCCCTGTCTCCCCCTTGTCCATCATCGTATGCACCCGCAGCGGAGGCGTCGGGCGCCGCTCTCATTCTATCAGCCAGATCATAGGCTAAAAATGTTGCCTGGGATCGAAGGTAGGAGCCGTTATTACTTTTCAGCGCCATTGTTTGCAAAGATGCAACCGATAAAATACCGATCGATATCACAACAACCGCAACCAGCACTTCTATTAAGCTGGAACCCTTCTGATGCGTTATTATTGCTGCGTTCATCACGGACATGCGACCTCTCTTAACCGAACCCTACCACTCACATTTACATCAAGGCAGCGGTTATCTGTACCATTAGTTATATCCATTGTGGCTGCAGCCTCGGCCGCTCCTGAACGCTCAAATACAAAACCCGCTGCAGCGCCACTGGCAACAATATCAATATCCCCCCAAACCCTGATAACATTGACATCAGCAGCAACTTCCGGATCGGCCCCATTCTGCAAAAGAACAAGCCAACCACTACTCCAGTCGGAATTAAAGTCACAAGCTGTTTGGGTCGCATTGGAACGACAAGCTATCGCAATTTGTCTTCGGGTTATCGCTTCAGAGCGTGCAAGCTGCACAGCAGTCTTTAAATCATGGGTAACAGATCGTATTTTTGCAGACTCTGAAATTGAATTAAAACTGGGCACACCAATACCCAATAACACAGCCAACACCAAGAGCGCGGCCATCAACTCTAATAATGTAAAACCCTTTTCCCTTAACAGCATTACCGACTTCCAGTAAATAATAATTTCCCCCGCCACAAGATTAGTCATTTAAGGGAACATACACCATAAATAAACTAACCCGAATGTTGTACCAGTGCATTTCGCTTTTGACTGTAGTACTGCCACACACGCTTCTTCTGTTATGGCAAACCGGGTACATATTGCACGGCTAACTTTTACCGGAGCGGCACTTGTTTTGCACTCCAACGCTGCTACAGCAGCATTTACGTTGCTGCGCTTACTCAAATCAACGAACCCCAGTGCAAAATTCTCCGGCCGCTACTGAGGCAACATTCGTACTAAGAGCCTCGTATAAGCATAGACGAAATTTTGCAGAACACAAAAAACCCGAATATCAATCCGGGCTTTAGTCTATACATTCAAGCGTCTGTTACTTTGAGAATTTCTACCTCAAAATCCAGCATTTTCCCTGCCAGCGGATGGTTAAAATCCACGCTGACCATTTTGTCATCAAATTCTGTAACTACACCTGGCAATTCGCCATTACCGGGGTCCGAGAATGAAATCACCAAACCCTGCTCCAGTTCCATGCCCGCAAACTGGCTCCGTGGCAAGTTTTGAACATTACTGGGGTTGTACATGCCAAAGCCATTCTCCGGAAGAACTCTGAGCGTTTGCTTCGTACCTTCTTCCAGGCCAAATAGTGCTTTTTCAAACCCTTCAGGCAAGTTACCGTCGCCAACGGTAAAAGTGGCCGGCTCCCCTGAGAAGTTTGTATCAATCACCTGCCCGTCTTCTAACTTGATTGCAAAATGCAAAGTGACGGATTTGCCAGGGCTTATCAGTTTACTCATTTATTTTTTCTCTTCTAAAGCCTTCTCGTCTGCAGCACGCCGCTTCCCTTCCAGGAATAACATATCCAGCAACATAATAGTGGCACCTACGGTAATTGCACTATCTGCCAGATTAAATGCGGGAAAGAAGTAGTTGCCATAATGAAAGGAAAGAAAATCAACCACATATCCCATAACCGCACGATCATAGAGGTTACCCAGTGCACCGCCCAGAATAAGTGACAATCCCAGCCCCAGCCACCAAACCTTACGTTGCGTGCGCTGCAACCAGACCACCAGCACTACACTGACCACAGCAGCGATAGCAACAAAAAACCAGCGTTGCCAGCCACCGGCATCTGCCAGAAAACTGAAAGCAGCCCCTTTGTTGTATAGTAATGTCAGATCAAAAAACGGCAGTATCGGATTTGGGTCAGCGTACACCAAAAAGGTGTCAGCCAAGTATTTGGTACCCAAATCCACTATGACGACAGCCAGTGCCAGCCTGAGCCAGATCAGGCTACCGGATGATTCTGACGTTTTTTTCTGTTGTTCTTCTGCCATCATGCAAAACTTCGGCTTTCGCCTTTACCCTCAACATTTTCAACACAACGACCACATAACTCCGGACTGTCTGCGCTCTGGCCCACATCTGCAGCAAAGTGCCAACAGCGTGGGCATTTTGCAGCGCTGCTTTTCTCCACTTTAACCCGCAATCCGGCCAGATCCGTTTCTTCTGCGCTGCCGGCATCAGCCATGGGTGCAATTGTCACTTTGGAGGTAATCAACACAAAACGCAGCTCGTCATCCAATTTACGCAACAGTGCCTGTACGTCCTCATCACAGTACAACGTCACCTCGGCTTCCAGACTACCGCCGACACTTCCCGCATTACGTTGTTCTTCCAACTGCTTGTTCACTGCAGCTTTCACCGCCATGACCCGTTCCCAGAATACAGCATCCAATTCACTGTTTTCCGGCAGTTTGGCCAAACCTTTATACCATGTATCCAGATGTACAGACGCTGAACGCTCACCCGCAAGTGTTTTCCAGATTTCATCGGCAGTAAAACTACAGATCGGTGCAATCCAACGCACCAACGCTTCAATAATATGATAAAGCGCGGTCTGCGCAGAGCGACGTGCATGGGAATCCGTTGCTGCGGTATATTGACGATCTTTAATAATATCCAGATAAAAACCACCCATATCCTGCGAGCAGAAGTGGGATACCTTTTGGAACACCTGCAAGAATTCGTACTGATTATAGTGAACAACCAGTTCAGTTTGCAGACGTGCGGCACGATCAACCGCCCAGGCATCCAGTGCGACCATATCTTCCGGCTTGATGATGTGCTGAGCCGGATCAAAGCCACTCAAGTTGGCCAGCAGAAAACGCGCGGTATTACGAATACGACGATAGGCATCCGCGGCGCGTTTCAGAATGTCGTCAGAGCAGGTCATTTCTCCACTGTAATCGGTGGAGGCAACCCAGAGACGTAAAATATCCGCGCCGTATTTGTTCATGACTTCCTGTGGCGCAACGACGTTACCCACAGACTTGGACATCTTGCGCCCCTGACCATCAACGGTGAAGCCGTGGGTCAGAACCTGTTTGTATGGCGCACAACCTTTAATCGCAATACCCGTTTTCAACGACGACTGGAACCAGCCGCGATGCTGATCGGAGCCTTCCAGATACATATCAGCCGGAAATTCCAGATTATCACGTTGATCAATCACCGAATAATGGGTTACGCCGGAATCAAACCAGACATCCAGAGTATCGGTGACTTTCTCATACTGGTCTGCTTCATCCGCCAACAGCTCGTGAGCGTCCAGATCGAACCAGGCATCCATTCCCTCTTTTTCTACACGTTGGGCAACCTGCTCAATCAGCTCAGAGGTATTAGGGTGCAGTTGTTGGGTTTCTTTATGGATAAACAGGGCAATAGGCACACCCCAAGTCCGCTGACGGGAGACACACCAATCCGGGCTCTGCTCGACCATCGCTTCAATACGGTTTTGCCCCCAAGCAGGGAACCATTCCACGCCTTTGATCGCTGTCAGCGCGTCTTTTTTCAAGCCTTGCGCGTCCATGCTAACAAACCACTGCGGTGTCGCACGGTAGATCAATGGTGTTTTCGTGCGCCAGCAGTGCGGATAGCTGTGTTGGAATTTGTGCTGCATAACCAGCTTGTTTTTTTCCTGCAACAGGGCAACGACTTTGTCGTCCACTTTGTAGACGTGCTCACCAGCAAACACACCGGCATCTTCACCCAATACGCCGGACGCACTGACCAGATTCATGGTGCCAATGCCATATTTGCGACCAATATCAAAGTCTTCAACACCGTGATCGGGGGCTGTATGCACGGCACCGGTACCGGCATCCAGTGTTACGTGATCACCGAGAATAACGGGGACTGTGCGCTCGTAGAATGGGTGCTGCAAGGCACAATGTTCCAGCGCCTGCCCCTGACAACGGCCAACGATGCTGTATTCCTCAACACCGTAACGCTGCATCGCATCTTCAACCAGACCTTCGGCCAGGACAATGCGCTCAGTACCCAGACCTAAATCCAACTGAACCAGGACGTAGTCCAGATCAGCACCCAACGACACCGCCTGGTTAGCCGGCAGCGTCCACGGCGTTGTGGTCCAGATAACAACGGACACGTCACCGGCACCACTGACATCGGCAAACTTTGCCAGGAAGCTATCCTGATCCATCGGCGTAAAGCGAACATCAATCGCTGTCGATATTTTATCTTGGTATTCAACTTCAGCTTCTGCCAACGCGGAACCACCGACAACGCTCCAGTAAACAGGCTTAAAGCCCTTCACCAGGTGGCCATTCTCGGCGATTTTACCCAGTGCGCGGATAATATTGGCTTCGGTGTCGAAGTTCATGGTCAGGTACGGATTATCCCAATCACCCAGCACGCCAAGGCGAATAAAATCTTTCTTCTGGCCTTCGACCTGTCTGGCCGCATAATCGCGACACTTTTGCCGGAAATCCTTATGGGACAGTTTCACCCCGGCTTTACCGTGTTTAGTCTCTACCTTGTGCTCGATGGGCAGGCCATGACAATCCCAGCCCGGCACATAAGGTGCGTCAAAGCCGCTCATGGTTTTCGACTTGATAATAATGTCTTTCAGAATCTTGTTAACCGCATGACCAATATGAATATCGCCATTGGCGTAGGGAGGGCCATCGTGCAGGGTAAACTTATTACGGCCAGCACTCACTTCACGAATTTTCTGGTACAGATCCATTTTTTGCCAGTCTTTTAGCATCTGCGGCTCACGCTGCGCCAGATTGCCTCGCATTGGGAAAGCTGTTTCCGGAAGGTTCAGTGTTGCTTTGTAATCGGTCATGGTTTCTATATTCCGAATTAACGACTGGTGCGGGCAAAATAATCCCGCGCGGTTTCAATATCTTTAAAAATTTGTTGTTTAAGCTGATCTATACCGTCGAACTTACGCTCTTCACGGATAAACTGCTTGAATTCGACAGTCAGTAACTGCCCGTAAATCTCTTCATCAAAGTCAAACAGGTGTGTTTCCAACACGGGCAACTGACCACCAACAGTCGGTCGCAAGCCCACGTTGCACACCCCTTTGGCCTGCAGCGAGCGGCCTGTCACTTCTACCGCGTAGACTCCACGCAGTGGACAAGGAAAACGATGCATCCGCACATTTGCAGTTGGCACCCCTAACTGCCGCCCTAATTGCTGCCCGTACATGACCCGTCCAGATACAGCATACGGACGGCCCAACAGCCGGGCTGCGCCAGCAAGGTCATTGTGTGCCAGCACTCGTCTGACCCGGCTACTGCTCACTCGCTCTTCGGCACTGAGAAATGTTTCAGTATTGACCACCGAAAACCCGTGCCGATCACCGGCTTCGCGCAGCATTTCATAGTCGCCGGATCGATCACAACCAAAACGGAAATCATCCCCAACGACAAAGTGCTCTACTGCCAGCCCACGCAGAAGCAGTTCTTCTACAAACTGCTCAGCGCTCATCGAACGCAGGCGTTCACCAAATGCCAAACACAGATGACGGTCGATCCCCTCTGCCTGCAATAAGCGGTACTTTTCGCTAAAACGCGTCAGGCGCGGCGGGGCTTTATCTCCAGCAAAGAATTCCTGGGGCTGCGGTTCAAACGTAATCACAACGGATGGCAGCGCCAACTCTTTGGCCTTGGCTTTCACCTGCGCAAGAACCTGACGATGCCCAAGATGCACGCCATCGAAATTGCCAATGGTTGCCACGCAACCACGGTGTTTTTCGCGTAGGTTATGTAATCCGCGAATCAGTTCCATCCGGTACTCTTGCCACTGCCATAAAATCAAACGCGCCATTATAGCTTAGATAGCACACAACCTGTAGGGCCGCAGCCGGTTAATCCACCGGATTAACCAAAAAATCAGGCATGCCGCAAATGGCGTAACCGCAACCCCGTCAATACCAGTACCAAACCGTACACCAGCACACCGACCACCACCAGAACCGCCATTGCATAAATCCGCTGCCAAACCCCCAGCCCTAGCCAAATCTGGGCATCGCCCATCAAATAAATAATCGCCACCACCATCGCCAGATTTGCCAGCAACATACGCAACAATTGCTGCCCCCATCCACGACCCCAGACAAAGACACCGGCTTTGCGCAAGCCATGCAACAATAAGGCGGCATTCATAAAGGCCGACATAGCGGTCGCAGCCGCAAGACCCACATGCGCAAAAGGCCCGATCAACAATAGATTAAAGACCATATTTGCCAGTGCCGCCTGGATGCCGATTTTCACCGGCGTTTTCGTATCCTGGCGCGAGAAATATCCCGTTGCCAGCACCTTAATCAGCATAAAGGCCACCAGACCGCAGGCATAGGCGCGCAGGCTCATTGCCGCCATGGCAACATCTCTGTCCGTAAGCGCACCATAGTGAAACAAGGTGATTAACATGGGCTCAGCTAGGATAAACAAGGCGACCGCTGCTGGCACACCAATCAGCAAGACCATCTGTAACGCCCAGTTCAGCGTTGAAGAAAAGTGCTCAGAGGATTTTGTCGCATGTTTACGCGAAAGACTCGGCAAAATAACCGTCGCAATTGCAATCCCGAAAACACCCAAGGGCAATTCGACAAGTCGATCTGAATAGTATAACCAGGAGACACTGCCGGTCTGCAGAAAGGAGGCCAACACAGTATCCAGCAGCAGATTAATTTGCGTGACTGACACCCCGAACAGCGCCGGTAGCATTAATTTCATAATGCGCTGCACACCCGGATCACGCCAACCCCAGACCGGCTTGGGTAACAGGTGAATTCGCGCCAAAAATGGCAGTTGAAACAGCAACTGAACAACACCGGCAATCATCACCCCCCAGGCCAACGCCAACACAGGCGGGTCGAACAACGGACTCAGGAAAATCGCCGAGCTGATCAGGGTTATATTAAGTAAAACCGGGGTAAATGCCGGAACAGCAAAGCGCTCATAACTGTTCAGCACCGCGCCGGCAAAGGCTGTCAGTGAAATCAGTAGCAGATAGGGAAAGGTAATCCGCAACATTTCGGCAGCCAGCGCAAACTTACCCTCATCGCCCAGATAAAAACCGGGCGCAAACAGCGCCGTCAACATCGGCGCAGCCACTACGGCCAGGGCAGTAATTGCGACCAGCACACTCCCTAGTGTGCCAGCTACATAGTTAACTAACTGCTGTACCGATTGCAGGTCGCGCTGCGTTCTGTATTCAGACAACACCGGTACAAATGCCTGGGAAAAAGCCCCTTCCGCAAACAGGCGACGGAGAAAATTGGGGATTTTAAACGCAACAAAAAACGCGTCAGCACTGCCACTGGCACCGAAGTAGTTAGCGACAACCACATCCCGGGCCAAACCCAGCACCCGGGAAAGCATGGTCATAACGCCCACAATGGCACTGGATTGCAGCAGCCCTGCCGACTTTTTTTCTTCCCTTTGGGGCTCAGACACGCATAAGTCCTATCATTTCATGAATAAAGCGCAAACAAAGCGATATTTTACTGCTTCAGAAAGAAAAATACTGCGATTTTATTGACAGATAGCCAACAAATATGAATAATCTCGCCTCTAATTTTCGGCGACCATTTGTCTGCCGATTGACTGACTAACTTATTTTAAGGAGCCGGACTGTGGCAAATTCCGCAGGATCTCGTAAACGTGCTCGCCAGGCAGAGAAGCACCGCCAGCATAATGCTAGCCTGCGCTCCATGGTACGCACTTACATCAAAAAAGTAATGGCCGCTATTGAAGCGGGTGACCAGGCTGTTGCGCAGGAAGCATTTAAAACTGCACAACCTGTTCTGGATAGCTCTGTGTCTAAAGGCATCTTCCACAAGAACAAGATCGCCCGCACCAAGAGCCGCTTGAGCAAGCAAATTGCAGGTATGGCTGCATAATTGCAACCTTACCCATTAAAAAACCGGCCTTGGCCGGTTTTTTAATGTCTGAATTTCAGGCTACTGCCCTTCCCGCCCCATTGACGGATTTTTGTTAAGTCAGCACTAGATTATCCCGATGTACCAACTCTTCTTCGCCCATAAAGCCCAGCACTGATTCAATGTCGCGGCTGGCCTTGCCCATAATCCGCTCGGCATCTTCAATGCCATAGTTCACCAAGCCACGCGCTATGATTCGACCATGCTCATCACTGATGATCACCATCTCACCACGGGAAAAATCACCGTCCATACTGCGCACACCCGCTGGCAACAAACTTTTACCGCGCTCACGCAATGCCCGCACCGCACCTTCATCCAGCACCAGAGTACCCCGTGCCTGAAGATGCCCTGCAATCCACTGCTTACGCGCCGCCATCGGGCTTTTATCTGGTACCAACAGCGTCCCCAGAGGTTCCGCCGCACGGATTCTAAGCAATACATCATCTTCCCGACCACTGGCAATCACCGTGACCGCACCCGAACGTGCCGCCAGCTTGGCCGCACGAACCTTGGTTGCCATGCCGCCACGACCTAACTTACCACCATCACCGGCCATGGCATCCAGCGCCTCATCCCCCGCTCTTGCCTCTGAGATCAGGGTTGCGTCAGGGTTACTTCGAGGATCAGCCGTAAACAGGCCTTGCTGATCGGTCAATAATATCAGCGCATCCGCCTGCACAAGGTTCGCGACCAAAGCCCCCAACGTATCATTATCACCAAAGCGAATCTCTTTTGTGACAACTGTATCGTTTTCATTAACAACCGGAACGACACCCAGCGCCAGTAGCTCTTTCAGTGTCGCTTGCGCATTCAGGTAGCGCTTGCGATTGGCGTGATCTTCATGCGTCAGCAGGATTTGCGCGGTATGCGTATTGTGACGCCGGAAGTTCGTTTCGTACGCCTGAATCAGCCCCATCTGGCCAACAGCCGCCGCCGCTTGCAGCTTAAAGACTTCACTTGGCCGGATGCTCCAACCAAGGCGGGTCATTCCTTCCGCCACAGAACCGGAAGAGACCAGCACAATTTGTACGCCAGCAGCCTTGATTGCCGCAATTTGATCAACCCAACGCGCAATGGCTGCTACATCCAATCCCCGACCGTCATTGGTCAGCAATGCACTGCCAATTTTTACCACCCAGCGTTTACTACGCTTGATTTTGTCCCTACCTATAGCCACTTATCCACCCCGGCCAACAGAACAGCTTAACTCTTCTGCAATTACTCTCTTACCCACTCGACTTCGACATCATAATCGTCATCATCGAAGTCATCATCCAAATCGTCCTGCTCTTTACGCGCCCGCATTTCCAGACGCATTTGCTCAATGCGCTCACGCGCTTCAGCATCCACCTGCTCACGGATTTCCTGCTCGCGCTCAAGAATTGAAGGATCTTCTTCGATTGCCTCAAGGCGCTGATCTAGAAATGCCTGAATATCACGCATCATCTCGTCCGTACCTTCCTGGCTCAACGCAGAGATACGGTACACCGGGCCACCCCAGCCCAAAGCCTCAATCACGGACTGGCAACGCGCCTCTCGCTCCTCTTCCGGAACCATATCCAGCTTGTTCAGAACCAGCCAACGGGGCTGAGCTGCCAGCGTAGGACTGAACTTCTGCAATTCACCCACAGCAACCACCGCCGCCTGGGCAGGTGTCACCTCATCCCAAGGCGCCATATCCACAAGATGCAACAGAATACGATTGCGGGCAAGGTGCTTAAGAAAGCGAATACCAAGACCAGCCCCTTCAGCAGCCCCTTCAATGATTCCGGGAATATCTGCAATCACAAAACTGCGATGTTTTTCGATTCGCACCACACCCAGATTTGGCACCAGTGTCGTAAAGGGATAGTTAGCCACTTTGGGCTTAGCCGCAGAAACCGCACGAATCAATGTGGATTTTCCTGCATTTGGCAAACCGAGCAAACCCACATCCGCTAATACTTTCAGTTCCAGCTTCAGGTTACGCGTTTCACCTATCGAACCTTTGGTTGTTTGCCGCGGCGCACGATTCACACTGCTTTTAAAGCGCGTATTGCCCAAACCATGAAAACCACCCTGGGCAACTTTCTCAACCTGACCTATGTCGGTCAGATCAGCCAGAATCTCATCCGTATCGGTATCAATAACCGTGGTACCTACCGGCACTTTCAGTACCAGGTCTTCACCTTTCGCCCCGGTACAGTTGCGCCCCATGCCCGACTGACCATTTTCAGCCTTATAGTGGCGGGTAAAACGGTAATCGATCAGCGTATTCAGGTTCTCATCCGCTTCAAGAAAGATCGAGCCACCATCGCCGCCATCACCGCCATCGGGGCCACCTTTGGGGATATATTTTTCACGCCGAAAGCTCATGCACCCATTACCGCCCTTACCGGCCTCAACCGTAATGACAGCTTCATCGACAAATTTCATTTTTTCTCCCCAAAAGCATGTTCAGGCAATCTACGAATAAGCCCTGAGCATTTTACAAGACTCAGCAGTAGACACCCTGATTTTTTTAAATAAATCAGAAATAAAAAAGCTCCGCCAAGGCGGAGCTTTTTAGAAGCTAAAAATTCGCTTACGCATCAACGACAGAAATGTACTGACGCTTTTGCGGGCCTTTCACTTCAAATTTTACCACGCCGTCTGCTTTCGCAAACAACGTGTGGTCTTTACCACAGCCTACATTGTCACCGGCGTGGAACTTAGTACCACGCTGACGAACCAGGATGTTACCAGCAATAACTGCCTGACCACCATAACGCTTAACACCCAATCGTTTCGATTCGGAATCGCGACCGTTCTTAGTAGAACCACCAGCCTTCTTATGAGCCATCTGTTGAACTCCTAAACTTGGTTAATATTAGGCAGAAATGCCAGTAATTTTAACTTCAGTAAACCACTGACGGTGGCCCTGACGCTTCATGTGGTGCTTACGACGCTTGAATTTGATGATCTCAACTTTCTTGGCGCGGCCATGCTGAACAACTTCAGCAGTCACTTTAGCACCGTCAACAACAGGCTCGCCGATTTTGATGTCGTCGCCGTTGCCAACCAGCAGAACACGGTCAAACTCAACGTTTGCACCTGCTTCAGCCTGCAGTTTTTCCAGTTTAAGGGTTTCACCTTCCTGGACACGGTACTGTTTACCACCGCTTACGATTACTGCGTACATTTTAATCTCCGTTATTTGCCCACCCAGCTACTATTAAAAAAGGCCTACTTCTAATGGTTTCACCATATGGTAGGGAGCCATATTTGGATGGGTCAGGGCGCGCGATTATATAGCAACTGCCCGTACAGTACAACTTTTAATCGGAAACCGGGACGTTGTACCGGTGTATTCCGCAATGATAAGCGGGTTACACACTGTTACGGCGCATTTCTTGACAGCCAGAAGCCAGCCCCCTAGCATTCGCTATTATTTTCCTTATTTGTAGACGCAGCTATCTGAATTATGCAGCCACACCAACTCAACCCTGCAATTGAGCCCCAGTTTGAAGCCGTTAACGATTACATCATTAATCATCTCGGTTCAAACGTCCCCCTGGTGGAAAAAATCGGTCACTATATCGTGGAAAGCGGAGGCAAAAGACTGCGCCCGCTGCTAGTGCTGTTAGCGGCCAATGCGGCAGGTTACCCGGGTGACAAGCATGTGCCACTGGCCGCCATCATCGAATTTATTCATACGGCGACTCTACTACACGATGACGTTGTTGATAATTCAGATTTGCGTCGTGGCAAGGATACAGCGAATGCAAAATGGGGCAACGCCCCTAGTGTACTCGTCGGTGATTTCCTCTACTCTCGCGCCTTTCAAATTATGGTTGAAATCGGCTCGATGGAAATTATGAAGGTGATTTCCAATGCCACCAACGTGATTGCAGAAGGTGAAGTTTTACAACTGTTAAACACAAAAAACCCGGATACGACAGAAGACGCCTACATGCAGGTTATTCTCGGCAAAACAGCAATGCTGTTTGCTGCGGCAACAGAAGCCGGGGCTATTCTGGCTGAAGCCAGCAAAGAAGAGCAGGAGGGTCTGCGCCTGTACGGCTTGCATCTGGGTACTGCTTTCCAATTAATCGATGATGTGATGGATTACCAGTCCACAGCAGAAGAAATGGGCAAGAACGTCGGTGATGATCTGGCCGAAGGCAAAGCCACGCTCCCCCTGATTTACGCCATGCGTGCAGGCAACGAAGAGGAGCGCTTGCTTGTGCGCAAAGCGATCCGCAAAGGTGGCCTGGATGATTTGCAACCCATCATGGATATTGTGCAAAAAACCGGCGCGATCGAGTACGTGCAACAAAAAGCACAGGACGAAGCCGATAAAGCAATCGCAGCGCTGGAAGCCCTTGCACACAGCTCTTTTAAAACGACCCTGATCCAGCTTGCCGACATGGCCGTCAAACGCAAAAGTTAAGAAAATCTAAACAAGGTGTGCACTGGCCCAGTGCATACTCTGCAAGTTCTTAAGCCTTTTCCGGATCAAGCTGTCAGTTTTTTGCACAATAAATATGACTCAGATCGTGCTTAGCCGTGATCAAAACTGTATAATTTCATAATATTTTTTGACTTATAAAAATCCGGATATACAGAAGCTAATGACAAGACCTTCCTCTTTTAATCGCGATGAGCTGCTGTCTTGCGGCCACGGCGAAATGTTTGGGCCTGGCAATGCACGCCTGCCAATTGGCAACATGCTGATGATGGACCGCATCCTTAAAATTACCGAAGACGGTGGCGAGTTTGGTAAAGGCGAAATCATTGCCGAACTGGATATCAACCCTGATCTGTGGTTCTTCGCATGCCACTTTGAAGAAGACCCAGTAATGCCAGGTTGCCTGGGACTGGATGCCATGTGGCAACTGGTTGGCTTTTTCCTTGGCTGGAAAGGCAACCCGGGACGGGGTCGCGCGCTGGGTTCGGGCGAAGTTAAATTCTTTGGCCAGGTTTTGCCTGAAGCAAAAAAAGTTACCTATCACATTCAGCTCAAGCGCGTCATCGAACGTAAGCTGGTCATGGGTATCGCCAATGGCAGCATGTCTGTTGATGGCCGTGAAATCTATACCGCAAAAGACCTGCGTGTAGGCCTTTTCACATCGACAAAGGATTTCTAGTACAAAGCCAAGGCTCTATTTTCAGGGCCTTCTTTATGTTTTCCGGCCAGTTTTTCATAATTCAGGTGGTAAAACGCCCCTGATTCACGGAAAATAAGCCCCTCAAATTAGAAAGAGAGAGAGAAGCACATGCGTCGCGTTGTTGTTACTGGTATGGGGATCGTTTCTTGTCTGGGCACAGATAAAGAAGCTGTTCTGGAATCACTGCAGCAGGGTCGTTCCGGGATTAAGTTCCAGGAAGACTATAAAGAGCGAGGTTTCCGCAGCCACGTGGCCGGCAGCATCGATATCGATTTTTCTGATAAAATCGACCGCAAGCTATTACGCTTCATGGGTGATGCCGCAGCATACACATATATTGCCATGCAGGAAGCAATCGCAGATGCCGGTCTGAGCGAGGACCAGATATCCAACGAGCGCACCGGCCTGATTGTAGGTTCTGGCGGCGCATCTGCTGACAACATCGTGGAAACAGCAGACATCACCCGGGAAAAAGGGGTCAAACGTGTTGGCCCGTACCGGGTTACCCGCACTATGGGTTCTACCGTATCTGCTTGCCTGGCAACGCCGTTCAAAATCAAAGGCGTTAACTACTCAATCACATCAGCTTGTGCAACCAGTGCACACTGTATCGGCAACGCAGCTGAGCAGATTCAGCTAGGCAAACAGGATATCGTATTTGCCGGCGGTGGCGAGGAGCTGCACTGGGTACAGACGGCCATGTTTGATGCCATGGGTGCGCTGTCCAGCAAATACAACGAGACACCTGAAAAAGCTTCCCGTGCCTATGATGCCAACCGTGACGGTTTTGTCATCTCGGGTGGTGCCGGCATTCTGGTTGTTGAAGAATACGAACACGCCAAAGCGCGTGGCGCCAAGATCTATGCTGAGCTGGTTGGCTACGGTGCAACGTCTGACGGCTATGATATGGTTGCTCCTTCCGGCGAAGGTGCTGCACGCTGCATGCGACAGGCAATGGCCACTGTTGATGGCAATATTGACTACATCAATGCACATGGTACTTCAACACCTGCCGGTGATATGCAAGAGTTGAAGGCGATGAAAGAGGTGTTTGGCGATGCCATGCCAACCGTGGCTTCAACAAAATCACTTTCTGGTCACTCTCTGGGTGCTGCTGGCGTTCAGGAAGCTGTTTACTCTTTGTTAATGCAAAAGCATAACTTCATTGCTGCCTCTGCCAACATCGAAGAACTGGACCCGGATGCGGAAGGCATGCCGATTGCTATAGAAAAACAGGATAATGTCGACCTGCAACGCGTTATGTCAAACAGCTTTGGGTTCGGCGGTACCAACTGCACACTAGTATTCCAAAAAGTGGACAGTTAATAGCGCAAGCACGTTAAAAAACCGCCTCATTGGGCGGTTTTTTTAATTAAATGCTGCACTATCTGCCGGCAGACGCAGTACTCATAGCAGATTAAGTTCCTGCATATTTTTCTCAAGCCATGCCACCATCTCCGCATGAACCTCATCCACTGTGCGACCCTCTACCGGGATAGGCTCGCCTATACGAACCTGCACAGTGCCTGGAAACTTGGCAAAACTTTTACCAGGCCAGTAGAGGCCTGCATCATGAATCATGGGCACAATCGGCACACCCGCACTGAGTGCCAGCATGGCTCCACCCTTATTAAACTTGCCCATTTTCCCCACAGGCACGCGAGTCCCCTGGGGAAAGATGACAACCGGCGTACCGGTTTCAAGGCGTTTTTTGCCTTCACCGAGAAGCTGCTTGAGTGCGCCACGACGCTGACTGCGATCAATAGCAATCGGATTGAGTAACCCCAACGCCCAACCAAAGAAAGGAATCTTCAGTAATTCTTTCTTCAGTACGGTCACCTGAGGCCTTACCAGTGTTTGTAAAAACAGGGTTTCCCATTCACTTTGATGGTTAGCAACTAGGACATAGGCACCCTCTTTTGGCAAATTGTCACGACCAGATACCTTGACACCCACACCGCAACACACCTTTAACCAAAAGATATAAAAGTAGTTTATTTGGGTAAACACGGCAAAACGCTGGCGAAAATTCAGCACGGGCGCCACCAGCAGACACAGGGCCGAGTAGAGGAAAGTAAGAGGATAAAACCCCAGATAATAAATAGTTGCCCGAATATAGTTTAATACACCCGCTTTTTGCGCCACACTTAGCCCCCTGTCACCGGCGGGAAGAAAGCCACTTCATCACCGTCTGTTACTATTGTTTGTCGATCGGCCATTTCCTGATTAACGGCGATCATTATCTGACCTTCATTAAAAGCAGCAGCCAAATATTCACCATGCTGTGCTATTAACTGCTCCATCAGCGTAATCACAGGCACCCCAGTTGTTAGAGAATACCGCTCTTCGCTGCGTCCCAAACGTTCCCGCAAGCTGGCAAAATAGACCACCTTAGCCATTTTGTTTTTCCATCTGCCAAGGTCCGCTTTTACCGCCTTTTTTCTCCAGCAGCCTAACGGAACTGAGCACCATTCCTTTATCCACAGCTTTGCACATATCGTAAATGGTCAGCCCTGCAACAGAAGCAGCGGTCAGCGCCTCCATTTCAACCCCGGTTTGGCCTGATAATTTACACACTGCGGTAATCGCGATAACACTGCGTTCAACATCAGGCTGAAGATCCACTGACACTTTACTCAACATCAGCGGATGGCAGAGCGGGATGAGTTCGCTGGTACGTTTTGCTGCCTGGATACCGGCAATACGCGCCACGGCAAGCACATCGCCCTTCTTATGACCACCTGCAGTGATCATGCTCAGTGTTTGCGGCAGCATCTGAACCTCTGCATAGGCCGTAGCCTCACGGTAGGTTACCTGTTTCCCGGAAACATCGACCATATTGGCATTGCCCTGCTCATCCAGGTGCGTCAAGCGGCTCATGCAGATCCCTGCTGTTGGTTACGTACAGGGTTCGCGTACATTTGACGCAAAATCTCTTCAGCACCTGGCACCACATTCTCAAACCGGGCCGCAAACCCTGCCCGTTCATCAGCTGTTGCTTCGGCGTTTTCATCAGCCGCCAACAGATTAGAAGGATGGAGATAATAGTTGTCGATAATCTGGCGATCAATCTCTGCAGCCAATGCCTCCGGGGTGGCAAAATCTGCTTCTATGGGATCACCAAAAGCAATATGCACGTGCCCTTTAAACCCGGTAATGCCTTTAACAATGCTGGCAATATCCTCGTATTGCGACTTTTTGTAACCCCCTTCGGCCTCTTTTGCATACAGCTCGTTGGCCTTAAGGTAGTCACAGGGATCATATTCGTATGAGATTGAGACCGGCACTATATTCAAGCGCTTTGCCTGTTCGGCAAAACTTCTCGATTTTCTATGCGCCATATACAGCATTTTTAGAATCGCCGGGTCTGTCGTATCGTTGCCATCTTTTGCCCGACCTTCGCGCTGCGCCAACCAGATCGAGTTACCACTCTGAATACTGTGGTCAATATATAAGGACAACTGCGTCAGCGCTTTCATCATTTCCCGCCCTTGCGCAGAGCGATTAACAATAAAGCTTTTATTGAGCCGCATGATGTCGGACACGTAGGGCTTACGCAGCAGGTTATCACCAATGGCAATACGCACTGTGTCCATGCCGTATTGATAGCGAACCCAGTTTACGAATGCCGGGTCCATCGCTATGTCACGGTGATTGGAGACAAACAGATAGGCTTCTTCCGGGTCCAATTGATCAATGCCATAGCAAGTCAGCTTCGTGGTGGTACGGGCGATCATCTTTTTCATGTACTTCGCCACCAGCGTCTGAAAATCGTAGACACTGTCTACTTCACCGACTTTGGCTGCCAGCGCAATGCGCACAAACGGCCTTAATAACCAGCTGAAGTTCTCCGACAATTTCGGAAATTGATAACGCGTTACCGCAGTAATGAATTCATTATTTTGCAGAATATTATTCAGCGTATCCGCCACTTCATCATCGTGATATGGCCTGATTTCTTTATACGGGTCCTGCTGATCTGTCATTCGTGCCTCGGCATAGGATTATAATAAGCGTTTATTTTACCGATTTCCCGCATCTCCTGCAGGCTATTTCAAGGGAAAAATAGTCGACCTGCAACAATTATCCACTAAGCCAAAAGCTCAGAGAAAGGAATAAAATCCACTCGTTCCCCGCGTTGCACGCAGGTTTCGGGGGGTATAACCGCAATACCATCAGCCCAACTGGTCGAGGCCAGAACCCCTGAACTCTGATTACTGAAAGGTTGCAGCACGTTATCTTCAAGCCGCACACGCAGATATTCCTGCCGCTGAATTTTCCGTTGACGTTCAAAACCAGCCGCTACCTGTAATTTTAGCGGTGGCTTAAAACAAGCCCCTTGCAGCTTTAACAAGCAGGGTCTCGCCAACAGACAAAAAGTAACCAGGGTGGATGTGGGGTTGCCGGGTAGCCCTATGAAAGGCGTGCCTTTAACCTGCCCATAGGCGACCGGTTTACCGGGCTTGATCCTGATTCGCCAAATAGCCAACTGTCCCAGCTGTTCAACACAGGTTTTAACATAGTCTTCTTCACCGACCGATACCCCACCAGTACTGACAATGACATCGGCAGCATCCGCCGCACTGGCCAAGGCGCGCAACGTGGCTTCTTCAGTGTCAGCGCTACAGCCCAGATCAATCACCTCCATACCGAGGCCTTGTAACAATGCGGTCAGGATATAGCGATTGGAATTATAGATCTGCCCCGGCCCAAGCGGATTCCCTGGTTCCACCAGTTCATCGCCTGTCGAGAGAATAGCCACTTTCAACCTGCGATAAACCCTGACTTCAGCAAGCCCGACTGACGCCAGCAAGCCAAGCTCCGCAGGCTGTAACCGGGTACCTTGGTTTAATACCACGGCTCCCGCTGGAATATCCTGTCCGGCACGGCGAATATGCTCGCCATGACTAATGGCCGTGGTGAAGATAGCGTGCTCGCCCTCAGTCTGCACCACCTCTTGCATAACAACGGCATCCGCGCCAGGTGGAATTTCAGCGCCGGTAAAAATCCGGGCACAGCAGCCTTCTTTAAGCGGCTGCGGCGCAATACCTGCCGCTATGCGCTGGCTGATCGGCAAGCGGGTTTCCCCAGCAATATCAGCCCGCTTGACTGCATAGCCATCCATACCGCTGTTATCAGCCGGTGGTACCGCTATGTGAGCCACCGGCGACTCAGCCAGCACCCTACCCATTGCTTCGCTCAATAACACTGTTTCCGTGCCGACTTTACATTCAGAGGCATCCAGTAACCGCTGCAAGGCCTCATCGAAAAGTATCAGGCCCGGTTGATTATCACAGTTTTGCATCAGCTTCAGACCTGCTTTTGTGGGTGCTGCAGCACCATTGAAACAAAATTACAGGGCCTGTGCCGGTTATCAAGCTGCTCTGCAATGATGCTGTCCCAGCCGGTTCGGCATGCCCCGGTTGAGCCGGGCAGGCAGAAAATAACCGTGCCGTTAGCCAAGCCGCCCAAGGCACGGGACTGAATAGTTGATGTTCCGATCTCGCGTACCGATACCTGGCGAAACAGCTCCCCGAAACCATCAATCGCCTTATCAAACAGCGGTGCCATTGCTTCCGGCGTTGAGTCCCGTCTGGCGAACCCCGTCCCCCCTGTAGTAAGGATGACATGCACCTCGGGATCTGCAATCCACTGCGAAGCAACCGCGCGCATCTGATAAATATCATCAATAACAACTTCTCGCCCTTTCAGGGTATGCCCCGCCTCTCTGAGACGATCCACCAACACTTGCCCGGACGTATCATTCTCCAGTGAGCGCGTATCAGACGCCGTCATCACGGCAATATTGAGTGGAATAAATTCTGCATTTACGGAACTGTGGGACATGGTTGTTTCCTTCCTAACAGCAACTGATCTCAGATCAGCCGCCGGTCATATTCATAAAACGAACAATCTGCGGTTCGCCAACAAGTGAAAATTCGTGTTTTTCCGGTTTCAGTTCCATCGCCTTGATAATGACATTCTGCAGGCGTTCCGGATCACCGGGATAACGCCGTAATATGTCACGCAGGTCAACCGCATGTTCGTTACCTAAACAGAGCAATAGACGCCCCTCTGCCGTGACCCTGACACGATTACATGCCGCACAGAAGTTATGGCTATGCGGTGAAATAAAACCAATGCGACTGTCGCTATCAGCCATACGGTAATAACGCGATGGTCCTGCTGTTGTTTCCCGAGTCGATTGTAATGGATGGCATGACTCAATCACTGTACGCACCGCATCACTGGAGCAATAGGCTTCAGCCCGATTATGCCCATTGATATGACCCAGGGGCATTTCTTCAATGAAGCTGATATCAATCCTTTTCTCCCGTGCATAATTAACCAGATCAAGAATCTCGTCATCATTACGCCCTTTCATCACAACTGTGTTGAGTTTAATCCGCTCGAACCCTGCAGCGATAGCTGCATCGATACCCGCCAGCACTTTGGCTAATTGGCCACACCGGGTCATTTCCTTAAACCGTTGCCGCTTCAGGCTATCAATACTGATATTCAGCGCATTGACACCCGCCTCTTTTAGCGGTTTAGCCATATCCACCAACTGCGAGCCGTTAGTCGTAATAGCCAGCTCTACATCCAGTTGCCCCAGCGCACGTATCAGCGTCATGACATCACGACGAATCAGGGGTTCTCCGCCGGTAAGACGTATCTTTTTCACCCCAAGCGCAACAAACGCCGCAGCGACCTGGACAATCTCCTCAAAAGACAAAATCTGATTACGGGGCAAAAAGGTCATTTTTTCAGCCATGCAATAAACACAGCGGAAGTCACAGCGATCAGTCACCGAAAGGCGGACATATTCAATGGTCCGGCCAAAGCGATCAACTAATAATGGTGATTTCTCATTATTGTCAGGCATGAGGTGCAGGTAAAAAGTTTAACTCGTATAGTGGGAAGGACGAAGATAGCACACTTAAATCAGTTGGCGGAGTTTTCGTACAGCGTACGCACACTGTTCACACCTTACTTTATGCTCTACAGTGGTTATACTCTGCGTCGGTAATTTATTTCGGTGACATGCAATGTACCTGGCCATAAAACATACTCACCTGACCTGTGTCGCGCTTAGCTTGTGCCTGTTTCTGTTGCGGGGATATTGGTCGCTGTTCGCTCCGGCGTATTTAGAGCAGCGGTGGGTAAAAGTTGTACCCCATATTATCGATACATTGTTACTGGCCAGTGCAATCACCTTGACGGTATTACTACAGCAATATCCCTTTGCCGCACACTGGCTCACAGCCAAAGTGCTTGCCCTGCTCGCCTATATAGGCTGTGGTACATTTGCCATTAAACGCTGCAAAACCCGACAGGGAAAGGTTATCGCACTTATCCTGTCATTGCTGTGTTTCGCTTATATCGTCTCCGTTGCGGTGACACATTCAGCGACTCTCTGGATGTAGAACCCTATTGGGCTGGGTATAGAGGATACGCATCAACCATTGCAATTCGTAACGCCAGGAACGCTGACGAATGCCAAAGACATTAAGCAGCTTTTCACAGATTAGAACTGATGTATTCGGGCGCAGGGCTTCGGTTATATAATCCTTACTGGTGATAGGCACCATCTGTTCCACTTCGAACAGTTCATAATGACCTGCAGCGATCAGGATTTCCTTGCAAAAGTCATAGCGACTGATAATTTCAGCACCACAGTAGTGATAAGTTCCCCAGGCATCTGCGCCATTATGAATTTGCTTAAGCATGGCAAAAATCACACGCGCCACATCAGCTGCGGATGTTGGGCAACCGCGACGATCGCTCACAGCCTCAAGCACCTTATGCTTACGTGCTGATTCCAGTGTGCGCAAAACAAAGTTATTCCCCTGCTCACTGAACAGCCAGCTGACACGCAGAATGATATGCCTTGGCAGCAGCTGGCGCAGGCGCTCTTCGCCTTGCCATTTCGAATCGCCATAGACGCCCAGGGGTGCTACTTCATCATTTTCCGTATAGCCACTGGCATAATGCCCATCGAACACATAGTCAGTAGACAGGTGGAACACAGGAATATTAAAGTCACCGCAAAGCCTGGCAAGGTTATCCACGCCCTCAGTATTGACGGCGTAACAGAGTTCGGCGGCGTGCTCCGCCTCATCAACATGATCAAAAGCTGCACAGTTAATCACATAATCGGGAAGGTGGGTCGTCAGTTGCTGCGAGACCTGTTCGTAATTTGTCACATCTAACTGATCGCTATCTAAGGAAATGACCTCAAAGAAACCGTCGTTTTCTCCCTGAAGACGTAAAGCGGTGCCCACCTGGCCATTCGCGCCAGTAATCAGAATTTTGACGGGTTGCAATATAAGATCCAGATCCATATCAAACTCCCCGATAACGACTATCTGAACAAATCCGAGCCATGTCCCACCTGAGTTTAGCCATAATGTGTTCCCTCACCAAACACAATAACCAAAATATACCGCAATCACCCGATCAGGTTAACCATTTAAATCAGCACTGCACCGGGTAAAAATGCGTCAGGCAAAGTTATGATACCGCCCGGTTGTCAGCCCCAACAGGAAAGCCCCATTAGAAATGGGGCTTAAGGCTGAAACTAAAGAATACAGGCCGTTACGGCAGCGTTCACATGCACTTTCAAAGCAGAAAATCTCTGCACGAAATTACCGCCAACGGGTGCAGCACATCCGGGTTAGAACGGAATATCGTCGTCAAAGTCATCAAACCCTTGCGCTGGCTGAGAGGCCTGTTGCGGTGCGGGTGCTGAAGGCTGTTGTGGCGCAGCTTGCTGTGGAGCCGCTTGGGAAGCCATTTGTGGGGCCGGCGCTTGCTGCTGGGGTTGTTGTGCATAGCCACCCTGCTGTTGCGGTGCGTAACCACCTGGATTGCTGCCGCGACTGTCCAGCAGTTGCATTTCATTCGCCACGATTTCGGTCGTATAGCGATCCTGACCGCTCTGATCCTGCCATTTACGGGTGCGCAACGAGCCTTCTACGTAGACCTTGCCACCTTTACGCATATATTCACCGGCAATTTCTGCCAGACGGTTAAAGAAAACAACACGGTGCCACTCTGTACGCTCCTGCTGCTGGCCTGTCTGCTTATCTTTCCATGATTCAGACGTTGCTATGGTTACGTTAGTTACAGCATTGCCATTAGGCATATAACGTACTTCCGGGTCTCCGCCCAGATTACCAACCAAGATTACCTTATTAACACCACGTGCCATGTTCTTCTCCAAAAATCTTTAATCACAACAGACTGACTTAAATCTGCGCGTGTAATTTTGACCCGGATGTTGCACCCGTTGGCGGAATTTTCGCGCTGAAATCGCTTGATTTAAGCGTGCTCGCAAACGTAAACGCTGCCGTAGCAGCGTCGGAGTGAGCATGTACGCTCACATCAAAGGAGATCAAGCGAAAAACCGGCAAATGCAAACCGTAACAGTGTGTACCCCGTTTATTATTGCGGAATACGTTTGTACAACAGCGCTCAGTTAAAAAATCAAATGCACTGATTCAATATCCGGGTTAAAGCTTAACATGCCGGTAAAACATTCCCAAGATAGTTGTTCAGCCATGGGCAAAAGTCTTTATAATGACGGGTTTTGTCGTTCTGCTTTGAGAGCCAACATGGATAAGATCCTGGTCCGCGGTGCCCGTACCCATAACCTGAAAGACATTGATCTGGAAATCCCCAGAGACAAGCTAATCGTCATTACCGGCCTATCCGGTTCAGGCAAATCATCTTTAGCCTTTGATACCTTATATGCTGAGGGACAACGTCGCTATGTGGAATCACTGTCGACCTACGCCCGCCAGTTTTTGTCGATGATGGAAAAACCCGATGTTGATCATATTGAAGGACTTTCTCCGGCAATCTCGATAGAGCAGAAATCCACATCGCACAACCCCCGTTCGACCGTCGGTACCATCACTGAAATTTATGATTACCTGCGCCTGCTTTTTGCCAGGGCAGGTGAGCCTCGTTGCCCTGATCACGATTTACCCTTGGCAGCACAAACGATCAGCCAGATGGTCGATCAAGTACTTACCCTTGAGGAAGGCGCAAAAATGATGCTCCTTGCGCCGGTGATTCAGGGACGTAAAGGGGAGCATTTACATACAATCAATAACTTAAAAACGGAAGGTTTTATCCGGGCACGAATCGATGGCATTGTCGTCGACCTGGATAGCGCACCGGAGCTGGATAAAAACAAGAAGCATAATATTGAAGTGGTGATAGACCGCTTTAAAGTACGCCCGGATCTCCAGTCCCGACTGACAGAGTCTTTTGAAACGGCGCTGAACCTGACTGACGGCATCGCCAAAGTTGCGTATATGGATGGCGAGCATGAGGAGCTGATTTTCTCTGCGCGCTTCGCCTGTCCCGAATGTGGCCATAGTATCCAGGAGCTGGAGCCACGCCTATTCTCATTCAATAACCCCCACGGGGCGTGTCCAAGCTGTGATGGTTTAGGTGTTAAACAGTACTTTGATCCAGCCAAGGTCGTTCACGATGACAGCCTGACCCTTTCTGAGGGGGCGATCCGGGGTTGGGATCGCCGTAGTTTGTATTATTTCCAGCAGCTCAAAGCCGTTGCCGAGCAATATGGCTTTGATATCGACACGCCTTTTCAAGAACTAAGCCCGAAACATCAGAAAATTATTCTTGAGGGCAGCGGTAATGATACTGTTACCTTTCGCTATCTCAATGATCGCGGCGATATCATCAATAAAGCGCATCCTTTTGAAGGCGTGTTGAATAATCTTGAACGCCGCTATCGTGAGACTGAATCGGATGCGGTACGTGAGGACTTGGCCAATTACCTGAACATGCAGCCCTGCACATCCTGTCACGGTAGCCGTTTGCGCCGCGATGCCCGTCACGTCTTGATCGACCGGCACACCTTACCGGATCTGGTGAAAAAACCAATTGGTGAAAGTCTCGACTATTTCGAGCAGTTGCATCTGACCGGCAAACAGGGCGAGATCGCTGAGAAGATTCTAAAGGAAATCAGAGAGCGCCTGAGCTTTCTGGTGAATGTGGGGCTGGAGTACCTGTCACTGGATCGCAACGCAGACACCCTGTCCGGCGGGGAAGCACAGCGGATTCGTCTGGCGAGCCAGATCGGTGCCGGGCTTGTCGGGGTGATGTATATTCTCGATGAACCTTCAATCGGCCTGCACCAGCGAGACAATGAGCGCCTGTTAAAGACGCTGGTTCACCTGAGGGATCTGGGTAATACCGTGATTGTGGTCGAGCATGACGAAGATGCGATCCGTATGGCTGACTATGTGATCGATATTGGCCCTGGCGCGGGGGTTCATGGTGGTCAGGTTATAGCCGCAGGTAAGCCAGAAGAAGTTATGGAGAATCCCGATTCCATAACCGGGCAGTACCTAAGCGGGGTCAAAGCGATTGCAGTACCTGAAAAACGCCATAGCGCCAATCCTAAAAAGCAACTGCAGCTCAAGGGTGCGACAGGCAATAACCTGAATAGTGTTGATCTGAAAATTCCGATCGGGCTGTTCACCTGTGTTACCGGGGTCTCCGGCTCAGGAAAATCCACCCTGATTAATAACACTCTGTACCCAATCGCCGCTACGGCACTGAATAATGCGACAACCTTGGCTGCTGCACCTCACAAAAGCATTTCCGGGCTGGAGCATGTCGATAAGGTCATCGATATTGATCAGAGCCCTATTGGTAGAACACCTCGCTCCAATCCGGCAACATACACGGGTATTTTTACTCCGGTCAGGGAGCTGTTTGCCGGAACCCAAGAAGCACGTTCAAGAGGCTACAAGCCTGGCCGCTTCAGTTTTAATGTCAAAGGGGGTCGCTGTGAAGCCTGCCAGGGAGACGGGGTTATCAAGGTGGAGATGCACTTCCTGCCTGATATATACGTCCCGTGTGATGTATGCAAAGGAAAACGCTATAACCGGGAAACCCTGGAAATAAAATACAAAGGCAAGAATATTCACGAGGTGCTTGATCTGACCGTGGAGGATGCTCGCGAATTCTTCGACGCCATCCCTGCTCTGGCAAGACGCCTGCAAACTTTGATAGATGTTGGCTTATCCTATATCCGTCTGGGCCAGGCGGCCACCACGCTGTCTGGTGGTGAAGCACAGCGTGTAAAACTGGCCAAAGAGCTGTCAAAACGTGACACGGGCAAGACCCTGTATATTCTGGATGAACCCACGACCGGACTACATTTCTACGATATTCAACAGTTGCTCAATGTTTTGAACCGCCTCCGTGACCATGGCAACACGATTGTTGTCATTGAACACAACCTGGATGTCATCAAGACGGCTGACTGGATAGTTGATCTGGGCCCTGAAGGGGGCGTAAAAGGCGGCATGATCATAGCGGAAGGAACCCCGGAGGATGTCGCAAAAAGTGATATTTCCCACACCGGGCGCTTTTTGAAACAGATGCTGTAGGGGTTTCAGCCCCTCTGTCCCATTCTGGCTCGGGCGTTGCAGCAGCACGTAAGGAAAGCGCGAACAAGCCCGCTTAAAGCAAAAGGTCAAAAGGTGCAATGCACTGGTATAACATTCAGGTTGGTATTGTCATACCTGATTGTTTTGTTCCATCAATAAAAAACCCGGCCATAAGCCGGGTTTTTTAGACGATCAAGAAATCTTAATCTTCTGCTTCGTCAGCTTCAACAGCTGGACGATCAACCAGTTCAACATAAGCCATAGGGGCGTTGTCACCTGGGCGGAAACCGCACTTCAGGATACGAACATAACCACCAGGACGCGCTGTGTAGCGTGGGCCCAGTTCGTTGAACAGTTTACCAACAGCTACTTTGCTGCCAGTACGTGCGAATGCCAGACGGCGGTTCGCTACAGTGTCGTTTTTAGCCAATGTAATCAGCGGCTCTGCATAGCTACGCAGCTCTTTTGCTTTAGGCAGAGTCGTACGAATCAACTCATGTTCAAACAAAGATACTGCCATGTTTTTAAACATAGCTTTGCGGTGCGCACTGGTACGACTTAATTTACGACCAGATTTACGATGACGCATGATAAATCCCTACCAAACCAGTCAGTTATAATCGCCGAATCAGGAAGCGACTTTATCGTCGTTCTTCAAGCTAGCCGGTGGCCAGTTTTCAAGACGCATACCCAAGGACAATCCCTTAGATGCAAGCACGTCTTTGATTTCTGTCAGCGACTTCTTACCCAAGTTCGGAGTCTTAAGCAGTTCAACCTCTGTACGCTGAATCAGATCACCAATATAGTAAATCTGTTCTGCTTTCAGACAGTTGGCGGAACGTACAGTCAGCTCCAGATCATCCACAGGACGCAGAAGAATTGGATCAATTTCCGGCTCTTCTGGTTCATCTTTAGCCTGATCAGCACCATCTTCCAGATCAACAAAGACAATAAGCTGTTGCTGCAAGATAGTAGCGGCACGACGGATCGCTTCTTCTGGATCAATGGTACCGTTAGATTCGATATCAATAACCAGTTTATCCAAATCAGTACGCTGTTCTACACGTGCACTTTCCACAACGTAAGAAACACGACGCACTGGGCTGAAAGTAGCATCCAGTTGCAGACGACCAATTGCACGAGTCTCTTCTTCATCGGCAACACGCAGATCCGCTGGTACATAGCCACGGCCACGACCAATTGTAAGCTGCATGTTAAGACTCGCACCTTCATTAAGGTGAGCAATAACGTGGTCCGGATTGGCGATTTCAACATCCTGATTCAGTTGAATATCACCAGCAGTAACAGGACCTGCTTCAGTTTTGCTCAGAGTCAGGACTGCTTCGTCGCCGTTGTGCAACAACACCGCAAGCCCTTTCAGGTTCAGGAGGATCTCAATCACATCTTCCTGAACACCTTCAATTGTGCTGTACTCATGCAGTACGCCATCAATCTTAACTTCTGTTACGGCACAACCCGGCATAGAAGATAGAAGAATACGGCGCAATGCATTGCCCAGCGTATGGCCAAACCCACGCTCAAGCGGTTCAAGAGTCACTTTCGCGCGCGTTTTGCTGATTTCCTGTACGTCAATATGACGTGGACTTAGAAACTCATTTACCGAACGCTGCATATTTCCACCAAATAAAAGTTAAAAATTACTTAGAGTACAGCTCTACAATCAGCTGTTCATTGATATCAGCAGACAGATCTGAACGCTCTGGAGTAGCCTTGTAAGTGCCTTCCATTTTACCAGCGTCTACATCAACCCATTCTACAGGTGCGCGCTGACCAGAAAGCTCAAGTGCGTTTTTAATACGCATCTGAGTTTTGGCCTTTTCACGTACAGCCACTACATCACCCGCTTTAACCTGATAGGAAGCAATGTTCACTACCTGGCCGTTCACTGTGATAGAACGGTGAGATACGATCTGACGAGCTTCGGCACGAGTTGAGCCGAATCCCATACGATATACAACGTTGTCCAAACGGCCTTCCAACAGCTGGAGCAGGTTCTCACCTGTCGCACCGCTGCGGCGAGCCGCCTCTTTATAATAACTACGGAACTGTCGTTCCAGTACGCCATACATACGACGTACTTTCTGTTTTTCACGTAGCTGCAAACCGTAGTCGGATAAACGACCACGACGTGCGCCGTGAACACCAGGGACAGTCTCAGCTTTACACTTGCTGTCCAGTGCGCGTACGCCACTCTTTAGGAAAAGATCTGTACCTTCCCTACGAGACAGCTTGCACTTTGGTCCAAGATAACGAGCCATATTACCGTCTCCAGATTAAACGCGACGTTTCTTCGGTGGACGACAACCATTATGAGGGATTGGCGTCACGTCAGTGATATTTGCAATTTTGTAGCCTACAGCATTCAGAGCACGAACCGCTGATTCGCGACCTGGTCCTGGGCCTTTTACAAATACATCTAAGTTTTTCAGACCATACTCAAGTGCAGCCTGTCCAGCGCGCTCAGCCGCAACCTGAGCAGCGAAGGGAGTACTCTTACGAGAACCACGGAAGCCGGAGCCACCCGCAGTTGCCCAAGAAAGAGCATTGCCCTGACGATCGGTAATTGTAATGATCGTATTGTTAAAAGAAGCATGGATGTGCGCGAAGCCATCAGCTACTTGCTTCTTTACTTTTTTGCGTGTGCGATTACCTGGCTTTGCCATATTCGGAATTCCTATCGCTTACCACTTATTTACGGATCGGCTTACGCGGGCCTTTTCGAGTGCGCGCGTTAGTTTTACTACGTTGACCGCGAACCGGAAGGTTTCGACGGTGACGAATGCCACGAAAACAACCAAGATCCATCAAACGTTTGATGCTCATGGAAACTTCACGACGCAAATCGCCTTCAACAGTAAATTTAGCAACTTCTCCACGAACGATGTCCAACTGCTCATCGGACAAATCAGCAATCTTAGTGCTTGGTGTAATACCACAAGCTGCCAAGATGTTAGACGCTGTCGTGCGGCCAATACCGTAAATGTAAGTCAGAGAAATTACCGCATGCTTATTGTCAGGAATGTTGACGCCAGCTATACGGGCCATTCTATTACTCCGTTTATAAAAAGGTGCTTAATCGTATTATCAAACACCAATAAAAAATGTTCTGTTCGCAGAAGGCGCGCAATAATACATGTTGATTAAAATAAAATCAAGTATTGCGCGCCAACGGCGCCCAAATCAGGGTGATTAACCCTGACGCTGCTTGTGACGCGGCTCTACTTTACAGATCACACGCACTGAACCGTTACGACGAACGACTTTACAGTTACGGCAGATCTTTTTAACAGATGCACGTACTTTCATGATCTACTCCATGTAGCCATAGCGCTTAACGAGCGCGGCCACCTTTGAGATTAGACTTCTTCATCAGGGACTCATACTGGTGAGACATCAGATGAGACTGAACCTGCGCCATAAAATCCATCACGACAACGACGACGATCAGGAGCGAGGTGCCACCGAAATAAAACGGCACATTAGCTGCAACCACCATAAACTGAGGCATCAAAGATACCGCGGTAATGTACAGCGCACCGAACAGTGTCAGCCTACCCAGCACCGTATCGATATAACGTGCTGACTGCTCACCTGGGCGAATCCCCGGGATAAAAGCACCTGATTTTTTCAGGTTATCCGCTACATCCTTCGGATTGAAAACAATCGCAGTATAGAAGTAGCAGAAGAAAATAATTGCAATCGAGAATAGCAGAATGTATAGCGGCTGGCCTGGACCTAGCGCTAGAGCTACATTCTGCAGCCATTCCATGCTTTCACTGTTACCAAACCATTGGCCCATGGAAGCAGGGAAAAGCAGGATACTGGATGCAAAAATCGGCGGAATCACACCAGCCATATTAACCTTCAGAGGAAGGTGACTGGATTGTGCCGCAAATACACGGTTACCCTGCTGGCGCTTTGCATAGTTGATGGTTATACGGCGTTGACCGCGCTCCATAAACACGACAAATCCAACAGTAGCAACAGCAATAAATGCGATAGCCAGCAACGCAAGAATGTTCAGGTCACCCTGACGCGCTGCTTCAAAGGCTTGCCCGATTGCACTTGGCAATCCGGCCACAATACCGGCAAAGATCAGGATCGAGATACCGTTGCCGATACCACGTTCAGTTACCTGCTCACCCAACCACATCAGGAATACTGCACCAGCTACCAATGTCACCACAGCAACAAAATAAAAGCTGATATCAGCACTGAATGCGATACCCTGGTTTGCCAAACCTACGGCCATACCAAAGGATTGAATGGTTGCAAGTAGCACTGTTCCGTAACGGGTGTACTGGTTGATCTTACGACGACCAGCTTCACCTTCTTTCTTTAACTGAGCCAAGGTCGGGCTTACCACGGTCATCAACTGCATAATAATCGATGCAGAGATGTACGGCATGATGCCCAATGCCAGGATACTCATTCTCTCCAGTGCACCACCAGAGAACATGTTAAAGAGACTCAGGATTGTGCCCTGATTCTGATCAAACATCGCAGCCAGACGATCCGGGTTAATACCAGGAACCGGAATATGCGCTCCGATTCGGTAAACCACGATTGCCAACAAAACAAACAATAGACGAGACTTCAGCTCACCCAGTCCGCTTTGCACTCCAGCCGGTATTGGTCCTTTATTAGCCATTTACGCCTCGACTTTACCGCCAGCAGCTTCGATAGCAGCTTTTGCACCTTTGGTCACGCGAAGACCTTTAACAGTGACAGCCTTACCGATCTCACCAGACAAAATCACCTTCGCAGATTTGATTTCCTGCTTGATGATATCTGCTGCTTTCAACGCATCCAGATCAATTACTTCAGCTTCAATCTTCGCCAGTTCGTTCAGACGAATCTCTGTAACGTAACGAGCAATACGAGAAGTAAAACCAAATTTTGGCAGACGACGCTGTAATGGCATCTGACCGCCTTCAAAACCTGGCTTAACCGAACCGCCAGAGCGGGATTTTTGACCTTTGTGACCACGGCCACAAGTTTTACCCAGACCAGAACCAATACCGCGACCAACGCGTTTAGCCGCTTTCTTGGAGCCTTCAGCTGGGCTTAGAGTGTTCAGACGCATGCTGCAACTCCCTTATGAGTCTTCTACCTTAACCAGGTAGTTGACTTTATTGATCATGCCACGCACAGAAGGAGTGTCTTCCACTTCTACTGTGTGCCCAATTCGACGTAGACCCAGGCCCTTAACACAAAGTTTGTGGTTTGGACGTGTACCGATAGGGCTGCGTACCAGTGTTACTTTAACAGTCTTAGCCATTATCGATTACCCCAGGATATCTTCTACTGTCTTGCCGCGCTTGGCTGCTACATCTTCAGGTGATGCCATTGACGCAAGACCTTTAACAGTCGCGCGAACAACATTGACCGGGTTAGTAGAGCCATAGCACTTAGCCAGTACGTTGTGGACACCTGCCAATTCAAGCACTGCACGCATCGCACCACCTGCGATAACACCAGTACCCTGAGAAGCAGGTTGCATGTATACCTTAGAAGCACCGTGACGTGCTTTGATTGGGTACTGCAACGTATCGCCGTTCAGCTCAACTGAAACCATGTTACGACGAGCCTGTTCCATTGCTTTTTGAATAGCAGCAGGAACTTCACGTGCTTTACCACGACCGAACCCTACACGGCCTTTACCGTCACCAACAACTGTCAGTGCAGTAAAACCGAAGATACGGCCACCTTTAACTACTTTAGCGACGCGGTTAACCTGAACCAGCTTTTCCTGCAGATCGCCGTCTTTCTGTTCATGATTTGACATATTCGATCCCTTTAGAATTTCAGGCCGCCTTCGCGGGCAGCATCAGCAAGAGCTTTTACACGACCATGATACTGATAACCAGCACGGTCGAATGCTACTTCAGTAACACCAGCTTCAGAAGCGCGCTGAGCAATCAGAGCACCTACTTTTTCAGCCGCAGCAATGTTACCACCAGTCGCTTCGCGCAGATCTTTTTCTACAGTTGATGCAGCCGCCAGGACTTTGGCACCATCAGCAGAGATAACCTGTGCGTAAATGTGACGCGGTGTGCGAGTTACGCACAAACGAATCGCACCCAGCTCACGCATTTTCAGACGGGAGCGACGAGCACGACGAATACGAGATTGTTTCTTAGCGTTCATAACCCTGTCCTATTTACTTTTTCTTCGCTTCTTTACGGCGAACATACTCATCAGCATAACGAACACCCTTACCTTTATAAGGCTCTGGTGGGCGGAACGCACGAATCTCGGCAGCAGCCTGACCCAGAACCTGCTTATCTGCACCAGATAGCACGATTGTAGTCACATTAGGCGTTTCTGCTTTGATACCTTCTGGCAATTCATAGTCGATTGGGTGAGAAAAACCCAAGTTCAGGTTCAGCACGCTGCCTTTCGCAGCAGCACGATAACCTACGCCCTGAAGTTCAAGTGTTTTCTTGAAACCTTCAGATACGCCAACAACCATGTTGTTAACCAGAGAACGAGTTGTACCGGACAAAGAACGGGACAGTTTAGACGCTTCACGAGCAGCAAACTTCAGAGAACCTTCTTCCTGAGAAACTTCAACAGAAGGGTGCACATCCAAAGACAGTTGCCCATTTTTGCCTTTAACATTGACAGACTGGCCATCAATTTTAACTTCAACACCTGCAGGTACGATAACAGGGCTTTTTGCAATACGTGACATATTGAAATACCTCTTAGAATACCGTACAGATGACTTCGCCACCCACACCAGCACTACGCGCTGCGCGGTCAGCCATTACGCCTTTGCTTGTAGAGATAATCGCTACGCCAAGACCACCTGAAACTTTAGGCAGTTCGCTTGCGCTTTTATAAATACGCAAACCTGGACGGCTGACGCGCTTAATCTCTTCGATTACCGGCTTACCTTCAAAGTATTTCAGCTCGATGTTCAGAACCGGTTTTACGTCGCCTTCTACAGCGTAGTCAACGATGTAACCTTCTTCTTTAAGAACTTTAGCTACAGATACTTTTACTTTGGAAGACGGCATAGATACGGCCTGCTTTTCAGCCATGTGACCGTTACGAATACGCGTAAACATATCCGCTAGTGTATCTTGCATGCTCATGCATTTACTTCCTCATGTGCAGCACAGTGCGGTACCCTTCAGGGCCAGGCCACCGTGCTTACCGTTATAACTAGCCTGGCAAATTACCAGCTAGCCTTTTTCAGACCCGGAACATCACCGCGCATCGCTGCTTCACGCAGTTTGATACGGCTGATACCGAACTTGCGGTATACAGCGTGTGGACGACCCGTCAGCTGACAACGACGCTGCTGACGAGACTTGCTTGAGTCGCGTGGCAATTTCTGCAAAGAAATGACCGCATCCCAAACTTCGTCATCCGATGAGTTAGGGTTATTGATGATTGCTTTCAGTGCTGCACGTTTCTCAGCAAATTTAGCAACTAACTTTGCACGCTTATCTTCACGTGCCTTCATTGATTCCTTAGCCATGATATACCCCTATTACTTACGGAACGGGAAGTTCAGGGCAGCCAGCAGGGCACGACCCTCATCGTTAGTCTGAGCAGTCGTAGTGAACGTAATGTCCATACCACGCAGCTTATCCACCTTATCGTACTCGATTTCAGGGAAGATAATCTGCTCTTTAACACCCATACTGTAGTTGCCGCGCCCGTCGAAAGATTTCGGGTTCAGGCCACGGAAGTCACGGATACGAGGGATAGAAATATCTACCAAACGATCCAGGAATTCCCACATACGCTCACCGCGCAATGTTACTTTACAGCCAATTGGCCAGCCTTCACGAACTTTAAAGCCCGCGATAGATTTACGAGCCAATGTTACTACAGGCTTTTGACCCGCAATCGCAGTCATATCTGCAACCGCGTTCTCCAGCTGCTTTTTATCACCCAGCGCTTCACCAACACCCATATTCAGAGTGATCTTAGTCAAACGCGGAACAGCCATAATATTAGGGCAGTTCAGCTCATCTTTTAGCTGCTGCTTAACGGAATCGTTATAAAGCGCTTTAAGTCTAGACATGATATCTACTCCCCTTATCCGCCAATGACTTCGCCGGTAGACTTGTAGATGCGAGTCTTAGTGCCGTCTTCAAGAACTTTGAAGCCTACACGATCGCCTTTACCAGTCTGCGGGTTGAAGATTGCTACGTTGGAAACAGCAATCGCCGCTTCTTTCTCAACGATACCACCTGGCTTACCCAACATTGGGTTAGGCTTGGTGTGTTTCTTCACCATATTGATACCAGAAACGACCAAACGGTCGTTCAGGACACGCATGACAGTGCCACGCTTACCCTTGTCTTTGCCTGCGATGACAATTACTTCATCGTCACGTTTAATTTTGCGCATACTATACCTATATCGCTTCCTGCTACCCTCTCATGCTCAAAAACGCCAACCCCTTCCGGTGTTAGCGTTTTTACATAAACTGAACAGTTTATCGTTCAATCTTTATAGCACTTCAGGCGCCAGGGAAATGATTTTCATGAACTTCTCAGAACGAAGCTCACGCGTCACTGGGCCGAAGATACGAGTACCGATCGGAGCGTCGCTCGCATTCAGTAGAACCGCAGAGTTAGTATCAAAGCGGATTACTGAACCGTCTGGACGACGAACACCTTTACGGGTACGTACCACTACGGCGTTAAGAACCTGGCCTTTCTTCACTTTACCGCGAGGAATCGCTTCTTTAACGGTAACTTTAATAATGTCACCTACAGAAGCATAGCGGCGGTGAGAACCACCCAGGACCTTAATACACTGTACTCGCTTAGCGCCACTGTTATCAGCAACGTCAAGCATAGATTCAGTTTGAATCATGGTCTTACTCCAAAAACATTTTTAGGCCGCCCGCAAAGCGGGACGGACCGACTAATGGAGCAAAGGCGCAATAGTTTACACCTTTGCTGCACGCTCTTCAATACGAACCAAAGCCCAAGATTTATTCTTTGACAATGGGCGAGTCTCCGCAATGGTAACCAGGTCACCCTGCTGGCACTCGTTTTTCTCATCGTGAGCATGCAGTTTAGAAGAGCGCTTCATGAATTTTCCGTAAATCGGATGCTTCTCTTTGCGCTCAACCAGAACTGTGATGGTTTTATCCATCTTGTCGCTTACAACGCGACCAGTAACAGTTCGAGTACGTTTTTCGGCGCTCATACTTAGTTACCTGCCTTTTCGTTGAGTACTGTCTTCACACGAGCGATATCGCGACGAACCTGTCCTAACAGATGAGACTGCGCCAACTGGCCAGTAGTCTTCTGCATGCGCAGATTAAACTGCTCTTTCAGTAGACCCAGCAATTCTTGCTGCAGCTCATCAACGGACTTTTCACGTAGTTCAGTTGCTTTCATTACATCACCGTCCGTTTAACAATGGTTGTTGCAACAGGCAATTTAGCAGCAGCCAGGCCAAATGCTTCAGACGCAAGCTTTTCATCAACTCCACTCATTTCGAACAGAATTTTGCCTGGCTTGATCTGAGCTACCCAGTACTCAACCGCACCCTTACCTTTACCCATACGTACTTCAAGCGGTTTCTTAGAAATTGGCTTATCCGGGAACACACGAATCCAGATTTTACCACCACGCTTAACGTGACGTGTCATGGTACGACGCGCTGCTTCGATCTGACGTGCAGTGATACGACCACGACCGGTCGCTTTCAGTGCAAATTCACCAAAGCTTACAGTGCTACCGCGCTGTGCCAGACCGCGGTTGCGGCCTTTCATCATTTTGCGGAACTTAAGACGTTTTGGTTGTAGCATCGACGTCTACCTCACTTACCTTTCTTCTTAGGTGCATTCTTCTCAGCACGCACCTGTTCGATGCCACCAAGAACCTCACCCTTGAAGATCCAGACTTTAACGCCGATCACACCATATGTAGTGTGCGCTTCATAAGTAGCGTAATCGATATCAGCACGCAGTGTGTGCAATGGCACACGACCTTCACGATACCATTCGCTACGAGCAATCTCGGCACCACCCAGACGACCGCCTAGCTGAATCTTGATACCTTTAGCACCAAGACGCATTGCGTTCTGTACCGCACGCTTCATAGCACGACGGAACATAACACGACGCTCCAGCTGACTTGCAACACCCTGTGCCACAAGACGCGCGTCCAGTTCTGGTTTACGAATTTCTTCGATGTTGATGTGAACCGGAACACCCATCATTTCTGATACAGTGTTACGCAGCTTCTCAACATCTTCACCTTTCTTACCAATCACAATGCCCGGACGAGCAGTGTAAATGGTAATTTTTGCATTCTGTGCAGGACGCTCGATTTCAATGCGGCTCACAGATGCTTTTTCAAGCTGCTTATCCAGGTACTCACGCACCTGCAGATCATTCTGCAGCTTGCTTGCGTATTCGCTCTTGTCTGCATACCACACAGAGGTGTGATCTTTAACAATACCGAGACGAATACCCGTTGGATGTACTTTCTGACCCATAACGGAATCTCCTAGCAGTCAGCTCAGTCGGCCACTTTTACAGTGATGTGACAGGAGCGCTTCAAAATACGATCAGCGCGACCTTTCGCACGCGGCTTGATACGCTTCATCGTCATTGCTTCATCAACAAAAACGGTAGAAACGCGCAGCTCATCAATATCAGCACCTTCGTTATGCTCTGCGTTAGCAATAGCAGACTCCAGTACCTTCTTAACAAGCGCCGCACCTTTTTTAGGACTAAACGCCAGGATATTCAGAGCTTCACCCACTGACTTACCACGAATCTGGTCAGCGACCAGACGTGCTTTCTGTGCTGAGATGCGGGCGCCTTTGTGCTTAGCGGCAACTTCCATCATCTTACTCCTTATCGCTTGGCTTTCTTGTCTACTACGTGACCACGATAAGTACGTGTCACAGCAAACTCGCCCAGTTTATGACCAACCATGTCTTCAGTAATGAATACTGGAACATGCTGACGGCCGTTGTGTACTGCAATTGTCAAACCTACGAAATTTGGAAATACCGTAGAACGACGAGACCAAGTTTTGATTGGACGACGGTCGTTTGCTTCAATCGCAGCCTCTACCTTTTTCAACAGGTGAAGGTCAATAAATGGACCTTTCTTCAGTGAACGTGGCACAGCTGTATCCTCTTACTTAGCGTTACGACGGCGTACGATCAACTTGTCAGTACGCTTATTCTTACGAGTTTTATAACCCTTAGTCGGAACACCCCATGGCGTCACAGGATGACGACCACCGGAAGTACGACCTTCACCACCACCGTGCGGGTGGTCAACTGGGTTCATCGCAACACCACGTACTGTAGGACGAACACCACGCCAACGCGTAGCACCCGCTTTACCCAGCTGACGCAGAGAATGTTCACTGTTGCTTACTTCACCCAGAGTTGCACGACACTCAACCAGTACTTTACGCATCTCGCCTGAACGCAGACGCAGTGTTGCGTAAGCACCTTCACGTGCCACCAACTGTGCAGATGTACCCGCAGAGCGAGCAATCTGAGCACCCTTACCAGGCTTCAGCTCAACACAGTGAATTACAGAACCCACTGGGATGTTGCGAAGAGGCATAGTATTACCCGGCTTAATGTCTACAGTTTCACCAGAAATAATCTTGGCGCCTGCAGAAATGCCTTTTGGTGCAATGATGTAACGACGTTCGCCGTCTGCATATACAACAAGTGCAATGTGCGCAGAACGATTAGGATCGTATTCCAGACGCTCAACCGTCGCTGGAATGCCGTCCTTGTTACGACGAAAATCGATGATACGGTACTGCTGTTTGTGACCACCGCCAATATGACGAGTCGTGATGCGACCATGGTGGTTACGACCACCGCTTTTGCTCTTCTTCTCAACAAGAGCAGCGTGCGGCTTGCCCTTGTGTAGCTCAGAGTTAGTCACTGTCACTACATGACGGCGTCCAGCAGAGGTCGGCTTAGTTTTAGTCACTGCCATTTTTAAATTCCTCTATTACTCGCCACCCAGAAAATCAATCTCAGAGCCATCGGCCAGTGCAACGTATGCTTTACGCACATCATTACGCTTACCCAAACCACGCTGTGTACGCTTGGTTTTGCCCTTAACATTCAGAACGTTCACGCCTTTAACTTTAACGTTGAACAGTTCTTCAACTGCTTTTTTGATTTCCGGTTTAGTAGCGTCTTTTGCTACACGAAAAACAACCTGCTGAGAACCATCAGCTACGATAGTAGCTTTCTCGGAGATGTGCGGGCCCAGCAGCACTTGATAAATGCGTTCCTGTTTCATGCCAGCTTCTCCTCGATTTTCTTCAGCGCAGCGACAGTCACCAATACTTTATCAAAGCCTACCAGTGAAACTGGATCAAGGCCTGCAGCATCACGTACGTCAACGTGCGGTACGTTGCGAGATGCCAAGTACAGGTTCTGCTCTACATCTTCAGTAATCAGCAGTGCGTTAGTCAGCTCAAGCTCGTTAAGCTTAGCCACAAACTGTTTAGTCTTTGGCGACTCAACAGAAAAATCTTCAACTACAACCAAACGCTCCTGGCGAACCAACTCAGAGAAAATGCAACGCATTGCAGCACGGTACATTTTCTTGTTTACTTTTTGAGCATAGTTGCGTGGTTGTGCAGCAAATGTCACACCACCTGCACGCCAGATTGGAGAGCGACTTGTACCAGCACGCGCACGGCCAGTACCTTTTTGCCGCCAAGGCTTAGCACCACCGCCAGAAACCGCAGAACGGTTTTTCTGAGCTTTAGTACCCTGACGACCACCTGCCATATAGGCAGTCACTACCTGGTGAACCAACGTCTCGTTGAATTCTTTACCAAAAGCCTGGTCGGAAACTTCAACCGAACCTTTAGCTCCAGCTAAATTCAGATTCATTTCAAACCCCCTTAGGCGCCAGCTTTAACAGCTGGTTTAACGATTACGTCACCGCCAGTTGCGCCTGGAACAGCACCTTTGATCAACAACAGGTTGCGTTCAGCATCTACGCGAACAACTTCCAGGGTCTGTACAGTCACCTGAACATTACCCATCTGACCTGCCATTTTCTTGCCTTTCCAAACACGACCAGGAGTCTGACACTGACCAATTGAACCCGGAGCACGATGAGAAAGTGAGTTACCGTGAGTCGCATCCTGCATGGAGAAGTTCCAGCGCTTAACACCACCCTGGAAACCTTTACCTTTGGATTGACCTGTAACGTCAACTTTCTGACCTGCTTCGAAGCGCGCAACTGTTAGCTCTTCACCAACGTTGACTTCGTCGCCACCCGACAGGCGGAACTCCCACAAACCACGACCTGCTTCAACACCTGCTTTCGCAAAGTTACCTGCTTCTGGCTTGGAAAGGCGGTTAGCCTTTTTAGCACCAGTAGTAACCTGCACAGCTGTGTAGCCGTCAGTTTCTTCTGTTTTCACAGCAGTAACACGGTTCGGTTCCACTTCGATGACGGTGACTGGCACGGATACGCCGTCTTCTGTGAAGACGCGAGTCATACCCGCTTTACGACCGATAAGACCTACAGTCATTTTTTAAAAACCTCTTGCCAGTTGTGTACGGGGCTGTTACCCACTACGGCTACCCTTTCCAGAGTATTCCACAATAAAAAAGCGCTTCATTAATTAAATTAATTCTGCGCAGTTGCCTTTAGCCGAGGCTGATCTGCACTTCAACACCCGCGGCAAGATCCAGCTTCATCAATGCATCAACTGTTTTTTCAGTTGGCTCAACGATATCCAGAACACGCTTGTGAGTACGGATTTCATACTGATCACGTGCATCTTTGTTCACGTGAGGAGAAATCAGAACTGTGTAGCGTTCTTTGCGGGTAGGAAGCGGGATCGGACCTCGTACTTGAGCGCCAGTTCTTTTTGCAGTATCTACGATTTCCTGCGCAGAAGAGTCGATCAAGCGATGATCAAAGGCTTTCAGACGAATACGAATTTTCTGATTCTGCATTTCGATCACACATTTCCAAAAAATTATTTTACGGCATAGCCGACCTCCCCCTACTTTGAGGGGGACGAAAATTTTACTGATGTCACGACATCAGGTCAACCTTATTGCCGCATCTTTTGTGTAAATAGCAAACAACAAGCATAAAACCACAGATATCCTGACAATCAGCCAAAAAAAACCCTCACAAGGAGGGCTTTTTCAAATCCATGAGTATTAATTACTCAACGATTTTAGATACAACGCCAGCACCTACTGTACGACCGCCTTCACGGATCGCAAAGCGCAGACCTTCTTCCATCGCAACCGGGTTAATCAGGGTAACGTCCATCTGTACGTTATCACCTGGCATTACCATTTCTACA
>PDWJ01000673.1_pt1 | contig 48230 bp, 42 predicted proteins | sample 1430881 | NCBI WGS metagenome assembly PDWJ01 (sample SAMN01162460, study PRJNA174530) | Oral metagenome, whole genome shotgun sequencing project. | biome: Marine environment; feature: Marine mammal; material: Swab sample of the gingival sulcus; isolation source: swab sample of gingival sulcus...
AAGCCCCACTGTAGGCGGTTGAGCATCGTGTAATCGGGCGGCACCGGCGGCAGGTCCGGCAGGCGCGGGATCTTGCGGCCGGCGAAGATCGCCTCCTTGGCGCCGTCGAGGACCCGGTCGATCGACTCCTTGGTGTAGGCGCTGGTGAAGTCGAAGGGCGCGTCGTGCAGGGCGGGTCGCATGATGTAGAGGCTGAACTCGCGGTAGAGGCGAAACACCAACGGGTCGCTGCCGTCGAGGTGGAGGGCCTTGCCGAGGGTGACGTCGAAGCGGGCCCAGTCCTCGGGGGCGTCGGTGCGGGTGGCGATGATGGCGTCGGTGACGTAGTCGAGCATGTCTCGGCGCATCCACGGCGGGATCTCTTTGACGCAGCCGAAGTCGAGCAGGCAGACGCGCCCGTCGGCGGGGAAGAGGTAGTTGCCCGGGTGGGGGTCGGCGTTGAAGAGCCCGAGCTCGTAGAGGCAGCGGAGCATCACGCGGGCCAGGATCTGGCCGTAGCGGTCGCGCTCCCGCTGAGGGGCGGTCTCGCAGACCTCGGACAGGGTTCGGCCGCGGACGAGCTCGCTGACGAGCACGCGGCCGGTCGACAGATCGGCGTGGACCTCGGGGATCACCACGTCGGGCTCATCGGCGAGCAGCTCGCGAAAGCGGGTCTGCATCGCGGCCTCGCGCTCGTAGTCGAGCTCCTCGAGCAAGCGCGCCTCGAGCTCCTCCATGATCGCTTTGATGTAGCGGCGCGTCTTGCGGTTGGCGCCCATGATCCCCATGAAGGGCGTCAGGAGCGCGTGGAAGAGCTCGGCGTTCTTGAGGTCCGAGGACATCGCCTTGGCGACCCCGGGGTACTGGACCTTGACGGCGACGACCCGGCCGTCGAGGCGCTCGGCGCGGTGGACCTGGCCGATGCTGGCGGCGGCGAAGGGCGCCTCGTCGATCTTGGCGAAGACCTCGCCCAGGGGGCCGATCTCGGCCTCCAGCGTCGGGCGGATGGTCGACCAGCGCAGGGCCGGGGCGGACTGCTGGAGGCGCTCGAGGACCTGCTGGTAGACGTCGGCGTACTCGGCGGGGATGGCGCCGTCCATGTAGGACAGCATCTGTCCGGCCTTGAGCGCCACCCCCTTCATGTCGCCCAGGGTCTTGAAGGCCTTGTCGGCGAGCTTCGCGTGGCGCTCGAAGGCGCGGGCGGCCAGGGCGCCTCGGTCCTCGGGGGCGGCCTCGGCCGTCTCCCGCAGGCGCTTGAGCGCCACCGGGAGCGCCTTGGTGCCGAGCCACCCCAGGCGCGTGAGCCTCGCGACGCGGGAGCCGCCAACCTTCTTATCACCCATGGCCCATGGTCGACGGCGGCGGGGCTCGGCGTCAACCGGCGAGCGCGGCGGGCGCGGCGGACGCGGTGGACCCCTGGGTTGTGAGGCGTCGCCGAGCCCTGACCCTGCCTTGCCACCGGTGGCGCGCGCCGAGCGCCTCTTGTGGTCGGGCCGACCATCGCCAAGTAGAGGTCGGTGCGCTATGAGGCGGGCCTCATCTGCCGACCTGGAGGCCCCCCGCGTGAAGCTCGTCACCTGGAACGTCAACTCGATCAAGGCGCGCGCTGACTACGTCTCCCTCTTCCTCGACGCCGAGGCGCCCGACGTCCTGGCCGTTCAGGAGCTCAAGGTCGACGGACCGAACATTCCGCTGGCGCTCTTCGAGGCGCGCGGCTACCACGTCGCCTTCCACGCTCAGCCGCGCTGGAACGGGGTCCTCATCGCCTCGAGGCTCGGCCCCATCGAGGCCGTCCACCGAGGGCTCGAAGGGGCGGACGAGGGCGAGGCCCGCCTGGTCTCCGGGGTCACGGGGGGGCTGCGCATCGTCAACCTGTACTGCCCCCAGGGGCAGCGCGTCGACTCCCCCAAGTTCCCGTTCAAGCTGCGCTTCTTCGACGGCCTACGCACGTGGCTGGAGCAGACCCTCGACGGCTCCCCCACGGTGGTGATCGGCGACCTCAACATCGCCCCGGGCCCCGACGATATCTGGGCGCCGGAGCGCTTCGCGGACGTCCCCAGCTACCACCCCGAGGAGCACGCCCGCTGGGACAGGCTCCTGGCGCTGGGGCTGAGCGACGTGGTGCGCCCCCACGTGCCGCCGAAGACCTACTCGTTCTGGGACTACCGCGGCGGCGCCTTCCACCGAGAGCACGGCATGCGCATCGACCACGTCTTGGCGAACGCCGCGGCCGCCGATCGGGTCGAGGGCGCCTGGGTGGCCCGCGACTGGCGCAAGAAGAAGGATGGCCTCACGCCCTCGGATCACGCGCCCGTGGTCGTCCAGCTGCGAGGCGCGTAGAGGTTTTCGTGAATCGCGGGGTCGCGCGCGCGTCAACACCCATTTGTCCCATGGGGCTCGTCTTGCTTGGACCGCTCGCAACCACCATCGCGCTCGTCTTGGGGGCGCCGGCGATCGCTGGCGCCGCCGAGTGGCCCGTGGTCGAGGGCCTGGTTCGCCCCAAGCTCGCCCGGCTCCTCGGCGCCCCCGAGGTCGACCGGCTCCTGGCCCGGCGCGACGTCCGCGAGGCGCTCGTGGCCACCTTTCACGCCTGGGACGGCGTCGACGATCACCTGTCGGTGCGGCGCGGGTCCGACGGCGCCGTCGTCATCCGCGTCGTGGCCGGCGCCCGCGAGCGGGAGTGCATCGCTCGGCTCGGGGCCGCGGAGGTGGCCTCCCCCGAGCCCGTTTGCAGCGAGGTGGTCCGCTCCAAGGGGGATGACCGGCTCGCCCTGAGCCCCGACCTGTGGCGCGTCCCGCCCCGGGTGCGCCGCCCTCGCGGGCCGAAGCCGCCTCAGGTGGCCGACGTCGTGGTGGCGCCGCCGCCCGAGCCGCGGGGCCCCGTCGAGACCCTCCTGCGCACCCGGGCGGTCCGCGACCCCTACGCCTCGGAGCTCACCGACACCGTCCGCGACGCCATCGCTGAGTGGTCGAGTTTCCAAGATGGGCTCGAGCATCGCCCCTGGAAGGACCCCTTCTTGCCCGCGGCCGCGACCGTCGGCGGCGACGCGCTGACGCCCCCGCCGGCGTCCTCGCCGCTGCTCGAGCCGGGGCTCACCGCGAACCTGCGCGACCCCTTCGACGACGCGCGGATGGGCGCCAGGCTCGATCTGCCGGCGCCCCCGCAGCAGCGCCTGAGCCGCGACGTCGACGAGCTGCCTGCCGCAAAAGCGCCGGGCGCCGACTGTGTCGAGCGGTGGGCCGCCCGGGATGGCGGCCGCGCGCCGCCCAAGCTGGAGTGCTTCCGCCGCGTCAGCACTAGCCGCCGCGTGGAGGCCGGCGTCGCCCATCAGATCCAGCAGCTGCTGAGCCGGGTGGGCGTGTCGCCCTCGCTGCCCTTGCTCGACCTCATCGTCGCTCAGGAGCTGAAGGCCGCCGCCGCCCACCGCGACTACAACGTCACCTGGGCGATCGTGTGGCTCGAGTGGGTGCGCAGCGACCCCGAGCGCCTCGCCGAGGCCGCCGTCGGCCTTAGCGACGAGGAGCGCAAGCTCCTGCGCCGGCGCCTGTGGCGCTGGTGGATCGACACCGACCTGGCGCCGTATCGGGACTCCATCTCGACCCTGTACGAGCGGCACTTCCTCGCACTCTACCCCGAAGCGCGGGACGCCACGGGCCTGCCGCGGCGTGCCTTCTTCAGCAACACCTTCTTATGGGCGTCGAACTGGCTGTCCGAGGCCAACCGCCGCCCCTCCAACGCGGTCATGGCGGCCTACCGGCGCCTCGGCGCCCGCGAGCAGGCGGTCATCGACGGCTTCGTTGCCGACGCGCTGATCGCGAGCCGCTTCCCGGCCAGCTGTGCCGCGCTTGTTCGCTAGTAGCAGCGCTCGGGCAGGCCACGGTCCTCGAGCGCCTCGGCGCCCCCGGGTCCCTGCGCTCGGTGGCCCCCGGGTCCTGCCAGGAGATCCGCGCTAACTGTTTGACGCTGATACACTTCCGGCGCGGTCCACCGAGTCCAGGCGGTTACAGCGAATCCAGAGTATTTGTTTGTGCTCTTCGCAACCATCTGGCATGCCTCACCCGAATGGCGATGCGAGACCCGAAATCCCCAAGGGAGGGAACCATGAGGCGCCTGCCGTTTCTGATCATGCTCGTGGCCTTGCTCGGCCCGGGCAACGCGTGGGCGCGAAGCGCCGACGGAGCCGACATGCAGGTCGACCACTTCGAGCCCCACTATGGACAGGGGACCGCAGTGCTCAACGCGCTCACGACGCGCCTGCTGCCACACCTGCGGCCCACCTTCGGTGCCTTCTTCCACACCTCCTACGGGCTCGTGGAGCAGACCCGCGAGCTCGCCGACGGCAGTGAGGTGGCGGCCACGACGGTGCTGGGGCTGTCCTACAAGCTCGAGCTCTCCGCCGGGTTGGGGCTGTGGGATGTGTTGGACCTCGGCGTCACCGTGCCGCTGGTCATCGACCAGGACTTCGAGTCTGGGAGGCTTCCCACGCTCCCAGCGCGCACGGAGCCTGGCAACTTCAACGTTCAGGACCTGCGCGTCGGCGCCCGCCTGAGGCTGCTCAATGCGCTGGACACCGGCGGTTTCGGGCTTGGCCTGGGGGCGACCCTGTACGTGCCCACCGGTGACACGACGCAGTTCACCACCGACGACGACTTCCGAGTCGAGCCAAAGCTGATCGTCGACTGGCGGCACGACTCCGGGTTCGCGCTGGGCCTCAACGCCGGCGTTCAGTTTCGCCCGGAGCGCAGATTCTACAACGTGGTCAGCGACACCGCCTTCCGCTGGAACGTCTTCACCGAGATCCCGCTCGGCGTCGAGGGTCTGGACCTGCTGGGCACGGTCTTTGGGACCGTGCCTTTCACCACCAACCTCGACCCGGCCGATCTGACCGCAACCAGCAACGACGTCTACGACAAGCCCGTCGAGGTGCTCGGCGGCCTCCGGTACTGGTGGTACAAGACCGGCCTGGTCTTTCAGCTCGGTGGCGGCGCAGGGCTGACCGAGGGGATGGGCGCGCCGGCGTGGCGCGCCTTCGCGAGCATCGACTTCACCCCCCACAGCCACGACCGAGACGGTGACGGCGCAGGCAGCGAGCGAGCACCCCGACCTGCTCGCGAGCACCTACGCCGTCGTCCGCGTGACCGACGAGGGCGTGGGGATAAGCCCCGACATTTTGGACCGGGTCTTCGAGCCCTTCTTCACGACCCGCGGCCCGAGCAGCGGCACCGGGCTCGGCCTCAGCGTCGTCCACGGCATCATCCAGCGCCACGAGGGTGCCATCATGGTCAACAGCGAGGTCGGGGCCGGGACGACCTTGCGGATCTTCATCCCCCTGGCCCAAGCCCTCCCTCGAGCGCGCAGGCGATCGGAGGCCGAGCGCCCGGAGCCGCGAACGGCGGCCCGCATCTTCTACGTCGACGACGAGCCCGCCGTCGTGAAGCTCGGCCGCGCGGCCCTGCAGCGCGCTGGCTTCGTCGTGTCGACCTTCGCCGACGCGCCTTCGGCGCTCGGGGCCTTGGAGGCGACGCCCGACCAGGTCGACCTGGTCATCACCGACCTCACCATGCCCCTGATGACCGGCCTGGAGCTGGCCCGCCGTGCCAAGGCGGCGCGGGCGGACCTGCCAGTGATCCTCATGACCGGCACCCTCGGCCTCGAGGACGTCGGCGACGAGGTCGACCTGGTCCTGCGAAAGCCCTGCGGCCTCGAGGAGCTCATCCGCGCCGTCATCCAAGTCCTCGAAGAGGCCAAGCTCGGCGACGCGCCGGGCCGCGAGCCCTCGTAGGGCTAGCTACTAAGGGACTGAGGTCGGCTCCAGCCCGCCGCGGCCCTTGGCCTAGAAATGCGAGCCGTCGGCCTTGGTGCCCGGGCTCGCCGGCACGTAGCGCCAGCTATCGGTGGCGTCGCCGTCCTTGTCGCGGTTGAGGGAGGTCCCGGCGTCGAGGCCGTCAGGGTAGCGGGCGCTGCCGACCGTCTGGCCGTCGAGGTCGACGAGGCGGACGCTGTCGCCGCCGTTGTTGAGAGCGAGGCGGCCGGTGCTGGCCGTTTGGACGACGGTGGTGCCGGGCACGATGGTCGGGGCGCCGCCGCCGAAGACGATGATGGCGCCGCCTGGGGGCAGCTCCGTGCCGGTGGCGAAGACGTGGCGGACGCCGACGCCGTCGCTCAGGGACCAGCCGGCCAGATCCACCGGCTTGGCCGAGGCGTTGACCAGCTCGATGAACTCATCGTGGACCCGGCTCTGCTCGCCGTCGCCGTTGTAGTCATCCGCCGGGTTGGGCATCACCTCGTTGATGAGCACGACGGTGGGCTCGGCGACGGGGCGCTCGCAGGACAGGGTCTGAGGTACGCACACCATGTCGCGCAGCCAGCCCGAGGACTGGGTGTGGCGGCAGTCGAAGCCGGCGCCGCAGCCCGTGGAGGCGGTGCAGATGGCGCCGCAGGCGCGGGTACCGTCCTCCATCCCGACGCAGCGCATGCCCTCACCGCAGTCGCGGTCGCGGTCGCAGGCGGCGCAGGTCAGGGCGGGATCGGCGAAGGGGTGGACCGTCGGCGCGTCGTCGATGCCGTGGACACCGTACATCGTCGTGAACCAGTAGCTGTTGCTGTCCAGGTCGCGCATCAGCGCGCTGTAGGTCTTGGGGGACGAGTCCTTGCTGTACCTGGGGCCGATGAGGGCGCCGAGCACGTCGGTCACCGTCGCCGACGTCGAGGCGTTCGAGAAGCTTGTCGTCGTGATGATGTCGAGATCCTCGAGGCCGTCCTTGTAGGGGTTGTCGTAAAAGGCCTGGCCCAGGGCGTAGGTGTCGCAGCCCTCGGCGAGGATGAGCTGGTAGACGCCGGTGTTGAGCGGCACCTCGGCCAACTCGCTGTCGTCGAGGTCGCCCTCGGAGGTCTTGCGCCAGTTCGCCAGCGCGAAGCCATAGAAGGGGCCGGAGTGGCCGTTGAAGACCACGACCTCGCGGCTGTCGAGGCTCTCGAGCATGTCGGCCTCGAGCTGGCGTCCGCCGGCCGCGGTGTCGGGGTCCGTCGCCGAGCCGGTCTTGCCCCAGAAGATGGAGACCTCGACGGCGATCTCGCGGCCGTCGTACTCGGTGACGCCGGTCAGGGGGCCCGAGTCGTGCTCGAGCTCATCGTAGCTGGCGACCGGCGACTCGAAGCCCTTGGCGACGAGCCAATCGTAGACCTGCCGCGAGTGCACCTCGTGGTAGGCCTTGTGGTAGTCCCAGCCGAAGTGGATGCCGACGGTGAGCTTGCCGTCCTCGAAGAGGCGGTCATGCTCCATCCAGCCGTCTGTGCTGCCGGGCTCGGGGCGGATGACCAGGGGCAGGATCTCCTTCCGCTCGTCGGAGACCGCCGACGGGTCGAAGCTGCTCCACGGGCTGCGGCGGTACCACTCGCCGTCGGTGTCGAGCTCCTGCATCGTCTCGTTGTCGATGACGCCGATGGCCAGGTCGAAGTCCCAAGTCCCATCTCCCCGCGGGCGGGCGTCGGGGATGCTCTTGATGAGGTCGAGCTGGCCACCGACCTCCTGGCGGAAGCTGAAGGACCAGGTCAACTCGTCGACCTGAGTCAGCTCCATGTCCTCGTACGACCCGTTCTTCGTCAGCGCCTTGAAGCCGCCGTACTCCTCGTTCGTCGCGTCGTGCTTGTCGACGACATAGACGTTGAGGAACCAGCCGATGACGACCTGCTTGTAGGGGATGAGGCGCCGGATCTCGGCCTCGCGCTCGGCGACGGAGGCCGAGGCCCATTCGGCGTCGAGGGTGATGGTCGTGGAGCCCTCGACGTAGTACTCCTGGGCGCTGACGCTGTAGAAGTCGTCGGCCTTGCCGGGCGCGACGACCGAGGCGATCTCGTCGGCGGTCTCGCCGTCACCGGCGCCGTCGTCACAGGCGACGAGCAGGGGCAGGGCGGCCACGGCCACGGCCACGGCCAGAGCGGGCGTCTTAAAGCGTCGCTTCATCGGGAGCTCCACGAGTGTATGCAGGACCTCGGTCGGCTAGCACGCACGGGGCTGTCACACAAGGTCCATGTTCCTGTCCAAACCGTCCGAAAGGACGAGGCTTCGGCGCCTGCGCGGCAGCGGCGCCTCAGGCGATCTCTGTCGGAGGTGGGGCGACGGCGAGGGCGGCCACCTCGGCCAGGATCTCATCGCCCCACTGGGCGATCTTCTTGGGGCCAAGGCCCTTGACGTCCAGAAGCTCCGCCGCGTCGGCAGGCTGCCGGCGAGCGATCCCGGCGAGGGCTCGGTTCGAGACCACGAGGTAGGGCGCGGAGCCGGTCTCGAGAGCCCGGCGGTTGCGCCACAGACGCAGCGCGTGGTACCGGGCGCGCGCCTCGGGATCGAGCTTTGCGCCAGGATCCGCGCGCGGCGCGGTCGCGGAGCCGTCGAGGAGGAGCACGAGGTGAGCGCGCCCCTGGGCGTCGGAGAAGACGTGGGAGTGGGCGATCGCGACCGAGCGACCCCGGAACATCTCGGCGATCTGCGCGTCGAGCTCGAGGGTGGCGCCGGGCGCCGGGACGGGGATGGACGTAATGGCGAGCTTCACGGGCGGTCTCCGACAGCGGTGAATGGTGTGGTGCAGGTCCCTGCCCCGATATGGGGGGTTGGGGCGGAAACTGTGCGCGCCGTCGACACGATCGTGAGCGATGTGTATTGATGGCCCCATGTCGCTCATCCGCCCCAGGGCCCCGCGCCCTCACCGCGCCGTCGGTGCTCATCCCCTGGGTCGGCGTGACCGCCCTGGCACAGCGCGACCCCGACTTCGTCGCGCTCGCCCAGCAGATGCACCGGTCCCCCGAGGCGCGGCGCGCCTGGGTGGAGACTCAGGTGCTTCGCAGGTGCGGGCCGGCGGCGTGAGCGTGGGGCGGACGAGCTTCAAGACGCAGTGCCGGGTCGTGAGCGTGGCGCCGTGCGCGGCGGCGGCCGAGGGCGACGGCGCCGCCTCAGCCTATGCCGGCGAGCGCCAGGCGCCCAGCTCGCAGACCCGGCGGCGTGCCCTTTCCAACGTCGAGGGTTGGGGCCTATTGGCCCTGGCCGACGAGGGGACGGGATGACCTCGCTCCGCGGCTTCGCGGTCGCCGCCGCGACGGCAGCGACCCTGGCGGCCTGCGCCAGCGATCGCGGCGCCCGGTGCCCTGCCTGCCCCGAGCCCGAGGCGCCCGCGGCCGCCGCACCGGCGCAGCCTCCTATCGACGCACAGCCCCTGACCACGGACCGATCCCGCGAGCTCGAGCTCATGGGGTTCTCGGAGGACGGGGCGGCCTTTGCCCTGCGCGTCAAGGACGAGCGGATGGGCAGCTCGTTCCAGATCTACGACCCAGCCAAGGGCAAGGTCGTCAAGACCTACATGTACACGGGCTTCACCGAAAGGGGCGTCTGGACGCGGGTCGCGCGCCGCCACCGCATCGTGCCCCTCGACACCGCGAGCCAGCGCCGCCCCGGCGGCGACCTGATGTTGCTCGGCGGCGACAGCCCCGACTGGGTGGTCATCTTCGCGATGAGGGGCGAGCGCGCGGTCCCCTACTTCCGCGTTCCGCGCCTGTCGGGCGACGATGGGAGCCCAGCCGCCGTCGCTGTCAAGCGCATCGCCTGGGCACCTCGGGGCGACTACGTGGTGGTGATCCACAACCAGATCACGACCCGCGACCGGCGCTTCGAGTGCGACTACCTCCACGTCTTCGACGTCGACACGAAGCGCCTGCCCCAGGCGTCCTGATCTCGCAACTGCTCAAGGTCCTGCGCGAGACGGCCGAGGTTGTCCAACGGAGGCCTCATGGACGACCGCGAAAGACGCGCGCGTGCGCGCCGGGAATCCGCGACCATTTTGCGGTCGCAGCAAGGCCTGCTATCCTTTGGGCGGTCGCAGCAAGGCCTGCTATCCTTTTGGAAGGTGGAGCCGGGGCGCCTGGGGGGGTACGCTGGCTCGAGGCATGGGCTCATGAACGCAGACGATGTTGACGAAGGACTCGGTGCCCGGCGCGCGACGACCGCGTTGCTCTGGGCCCCGACGATGTCGCTGGCGCTGCTCCTCGGCGCCTGCGCGAGCAGCTTCGGCGCCAGCGCGGCCGCCACCATGCAGCAGACCGAGGGCGACATCGCGGTCCTCGGGCTCTACGTCGAGGGCGAGCCGCTGACCGAGACGACGTCGGTGGCCAGCGAGGTGAGAAGCCAAGTGGCGAGCCTGTTCGGGGAGCGCGCCGCGTCCAGCGCGCGCGTCCGGGCGGCCATCGCTACGCAGCTGGCAGGGGCGGCCCTGCGCGCGAGCGACCGGATCGCGATCCTCGAGGAGCTCGACCGCATCGACTCCAACCCCGAGGACGGCCTGCGTACGCTGCGCGACCACCGCGTGGCGACCCTGGTGGACCCGGACCTCCGAGACCGCGCCCGCACGCTGTTCTTGCGAGCCGCCACCGAGGCGACCGCCCGCGGCGACGAAGCCCACGCTCGCGAGCTGCTGTGCGAGCTGCACGGCTGGCTGCGCCACCTCACCGAGCCCCCCGGAGACCTCGAGGTCCCGCGCGCCGTCCGAGACCTCTTCAACGCCACCCGCAGCACCGACCACGACGCCGAGCTCTTCGAGCACGGCCTGCCGTTCTTGACGCTGTTCCCCTACGGGCTCGATCACCTGGCGCTGCAGACCGACGTCAGCGACCGGCTCGCGCCCGAGGTCGTGGAGCAGGCCGCCCGCCTGGGCACGGCGATGCGGCTTGATCGGGTCGTCCTCGTCAGCGTCGTCGAGGGTCGCGGGCGCGCCTTCATCGTGGACGTGCCGACCCGGTCGCTGCTGCGCGACTGGTCGCTGCCCGGCGCCTTCGTGGACGAGGCGCGCTCTCAGTAGCCGGAAACGTCCGCGCCTCGAGCGCAGTAGATGGCCGTGGTCGTCGGCGCATAGATCCCGCCGGTGACGACGGCCAGCAGCGTGTTGATGACGGTCATCTCGTTGTGAACGATGGCCACCCCGTCGGGGCAGAGCGCGTCGACGTCGACGGGGCCCGAGGTGTCGACCAGGCCCCACAGGACGTGATGGTTCCAGTCGACGAAGCTCGGCGCAGCCTCGGGGGCCTGATCGGTGTTGAGGTGGAAGGTGTGCTGGAAACAGCCGGCCAGCAATAACGCTGCGATCAGGGCGGTCATCAGGCGGGCCATGGTGTCGTCTCCTTGCGGCGGACCAGGGGATGCGGTCAGGACGCTCAACTCCGGCGGGGCACGATTGTGCCACCGCGACCGCGCCGGGGCAATGCCGTCGCCTCGGCGGCCTCGGCGGCCTCGACTCGGTCGCGAGGCGGGTGCGCAGCGATCCAGGCCGCGTAGTCGCCCGGGTAGCCGATCTTTCGCCAGCGCGCGGCGACCCAGGCGCGGACCCGAGCGACGTGCTCGGCGCCGACCGCGGGGCCGGACAGCGCCTCGCTGAAGAGGCGCTCGGCGTCGGCACGCAGCGCGGCGTGGGCCCGGGTTGAGGCGTCCCCACCAGCGATGTCTCCGGCGAGGTGGGCCTCGCGCAGGTGCCGCATCACGGCACGCGCGTTGCGGCGGCTCTCCCTGATGTTGCCGCGCCCGGTGAGGGCGTTCCCCAGGCCCCACACGCCGGCCTCGGCGTCGAGCTCGCCGGTCGCCCAGTCCTTGTAGGCATAGAGGTCGCCGTCCATCGGGACGCCCTCGAGGGGTTCGGGCAGGCTGCCGATGGCGCTCACCACCAGGCGGCTGTGGGCGATGAGCTCGGCGCCCTCGACCGGGACGAGCGTGCGCCCTTGGGCCCGCACGCGCTGGAAGACCACCCCCGCCAGCCCGCCGTTGGACACCAGGGCCTGCCGCGCGACGACCTGGCCCTCGAAGCCGACGAGGAACTCGCGGCGCACCTTGTCGAGGATCTTGAGGCGCGTCCGCTGCAGCTTGGCGAGCTGCTCGGGCGTCGGGTCGGCCATGCTCGCCAGGGCCATGTCCTCGGCGCGGCGGCGGTAGTAGAGGGTCGCCCCGCGGACGCCGAGCCCAGCCGCGTCGAGGCCGTGCTCGGCGAGGGTCTTTGGGATGCCCCTGCGCTCCATCGCGTGGACGTCGAGCTCCACACCGCGCGCGCGGGCCGCCCGGGCGTAGAGCTCGAGGTTGATGATCTTGACGACGTCCACCGAGGCGAGGCCACCCCCGATGACGATCGCGCCGTCGTCCAAGACCACCTCGCCGTCGTCATGGCCCGGCTCGCCCAAGTGGTTGAACCAGTGCACGAAGCGGTTTTGATAGTAGAAGCCGGCACCCTCGAAGCGCTCCAGGCCCGGCAGGCCGATGGGCCGGTCGCGCCAGGCCCCGTTGGCCAGGACGATAGCGCTGAGGCTGAGCTGTGAGGACAGGCTCTCCCAGCAGACCTCCTCGCCGACGCGGGTCCTCGGCACGAAGAGGATGTTGGGGTGGCTCAGGTTCGCGTCGATGCGCGCGAATTCCTTGAGGCGCAGTGGGCCGTGCCAGCGCGGCAGGCCATCCTCGATCTTGCCGTAGGGCCGGTCGTTCTGCTCGAAGACGACGACGAGCGCCCCGCGATCGGCCGCGGCGGCCGCCGCCTCCGAACCCGCCACCGCGCCTCCGATGACGCCCACGACATGCTTGGCCTGCATGGCTCCTCCCCCGTTCATCTTTCCGGTGGCCGAATGCACTACACCGTCAAAGGCCCGCGGTCGAGGGGCGCCGGTGCGCCGTCTGCCGCGCTCCGTCGGCTCCGCGTCCCAGGCCACAGGCGGGGCGGCGGGGCGGCCCGCCGTCGTTGCAGCGCGAGGCGACGCAAGCGGCGTGCCAGCAGGTGGAGACACCGATGGACGGGCGCGCGCGGTCCGGGCGGTCCGGGCGGTCCCAGGGTGCTAGCCAAGCGCCCGCAGGATCGCTAGAATGCTCGCATGCCGTCACCGACTCCCCCGTGCGTCGACGAGTCCTTCGTCGAGGTGCCCGTGCGCGGTCGCTTCTTCCAGTCGTCCGCCTTCTTCCCGATGCCCGTGGTGCTGATCAGCACCACCGCGCCAAGCGGGCAGACGAACCTGGCGCCCTATAGCCACTGCTTTCCCCACTTGTCCGAGGGCAGGCACTCGCTGATGCTCGTGACGCGGTCGAGCTCGAAGACCGCTCAGAACATCGAGCGGACCGGGCGCTGCGTCATCAACTTCGTCCCCGACCACCCGGCGTACCTGGCAAACGTCAGAGTCCTAGGGCGGCCGGCGGAGACCGACGAGAAGATGACCAAGAGCATCTTCACCCTCGAGGCGATCACACCCGCCGAGGGCGATGACGGCGGCTCGCCCTACCCCGAGGCCGTCCGCGAGGCCGTACAGAGCTTCGTGTGCCGCTGGGACAGCAGCCACCCCCAACAGACCGGCCAGCAGGAGCGCCAATACCTGCTCGAGGTCGAGCGCGTTCTGATGAAAGAACGCTGGCGCGACGCCCTCGACGCGGGCAAGGGCGCCCCCCGCCTGCCCGTCGACTACGGCTTCCGCCAGGCGACCTCGAGCTGGATGTCGCGGCCGCGCGCCGACGTCTCCGGCCCGCGTCTGCGCCCGCGCTTCGAGATCGTCTGCGTCCGCGGCCAACAGGAGCTCGTCGAGCTCTTCAAGGAAGACCTGTCCCGCCCCGACTGCGAGGTCACGGGCCGCATCGCCGGCGAGCATGTGCAGCTCACCATCCGTGAAGAGGACCGCCGCTTCTGGACGCCCAGCATGGACATCCGCGTCGAGCAGCACGAGGAGGGCAGCCTCATCCGCGGTCGCATCGGCCCCCAGCCCTCGGTCTGGCAGATGTTCACGGGTCTGCACCTGCTCATCGCTTTCTGCGGCATCGGTGGGCTCATGTACGGCATCTCTCAGGCGATGACCGGGGAGTCACCGTGGGGCCTGTGGGCCATCCCCATCGCGCTCTTCCTGCACGCCTTCATCGCCGGCGCGGCCTTCATCGGCCAGGGCCTGGGCGCTGACGAGACCTACAAGCTCCGCACCTTCTTGGACGACGTCCTGAGCCGGTGACGCCGCGGCCCAAACAGCCCCCCTGCCTTGCACCCCTGCCTTCCCCACGGGGGGCGGCGCCTGGACGCGAGGCCGGCGCGAGGCTACCAAGGGGCATGGGCTCTACCTCCTGTCGCGAGTACACCAGGCTCGCAGGCTGGGCCGACGCCGAGCGTGGCCTGCGGCTGCTCTTCAGGGCGCTGGTCGTCGAGTGCGTCGTCCTCGGCGGCGCGGTGCTGCTCGTCGTCGTCGGCTTCATCGTCGACTCGAGGGGGCTTGTGTCCTGGGTGACCGGCGCGGGCAGCGTCGCGGTGCTGCTCATGCTTGGGTTCGCGCTGGCGCGCTACCGGCGCGTGGCGCCCGAGACCGGCGCGAGGGGCCCGGCGACGGCGGCCTTCGGGGCGGCGATGGTGACCCTCGCGCTGTTCGTCGCCGGTGCGGCCCTCGGCCTCGAGGGTCCCGCCGAGACCGCGCTGCACTTGGTGTTTGCGATGGCCGAGCCGGGCATCCTCCCGGTCGCGTCGACGGCGGCGCTCCTCATCACGCTCGCGCTTCAGCTGCAGTCGATGCGGCGCCTTGCGCGTTTCCTCGAGCGCGGGGATGTGCTGGCCATGAGCGGCACCACCCGCGGCGCCCTCGTGACGGTCGCCGTCGTCTTCGGGATCTTGCAGATGGCCCTTTCGAACGGCGGCTCCGACGCGCGGGCCTGGGGCGCCCTCATCGGGCTGACCTACCTGGGCGTCATCATCTGGCTCCTCGTCTACTACCTGCTCACGGTCCACACGCTCCTGTGCGCCTTCGGCCAGCAGGTCGCCGTGGCCCGCGCCTTCGACTGACGTCGACCCCGCCGTCCAGCCTGCGCGCTCACGCTCAAGCGCCCGCGAGCGCTCGAGCCCTCGCGTCGACAGGCGCTGAGGGCGCGACGGATTGTCCCGCGTTCTGCTTGCCTTCCGGGCGGTCTCCGATATGGTCGTCAGCGTCATGGAAGGCTACGCACAACTGGCGATGTATATCGTGCTGGGCGTGATCTTCGGCGTCGTCGCCACGGCGATTCCGTCCCTGCTCAGCCCGCGCTACCGCGGCGCCCAGACGGAGCAGACTTACGAGTGCGGCGTGGACACGATCGGGAGCGCGTGGATGCGCTTCTCCATCGCGTACTACGTCTTCGCCCTCATCTTCGTCGCCTTCGAGGTAGACATCCTCTACCTCCTCCCCGTCGCCGTGGCCTACGACGAGGTCGGCTGGCGCGGCTTCGCCGAGATAGCCATCTTCCTCGCCATCGTTTCGCTTGCCATCGTTTACGCGTGGCGCAAGGGAGTTTTCGTATGGAAGACCCACCGCGCCCCTCAGGCGCGCACGGTGCCCCCGAGCGACCCGAGCTGACCGCCCAGGCCCTCGCGCCTGTCCGTCCCCGGCTCGTCCCGGCCTCCGCTGCTTGCGACCCCGACGCCACCCCGATCGAGGTCCAGCCCTACGTCCGCTTCGGGCTCCTTGAGGACCTGGTCAACCGCGCCCGCGCCAACTCGCTGTGGCCGCTGACCTTCGGCCTCGCCTGCTGCGCCATCGAGATGATGGCCGTCGGCGCGTCGCGCTACGACCTCGATCGCTTCGGCGCCGGCGTCTTCCGCCCCAGCGCCCGCCAGGCGGACGTGATGATCTTGGCCGGCACCATCTCGAAGAAGATGGCGCCGGTCATCCGCCAGCTCTGGGACCAGATGCCCGCGCCCAAATGGGCCATCGCCATGGGCGGCTGCACCATCGACGGCGGCCCCTTCAAGTATCCCAACCAGTACGCCATCGTCGAAGGCGCCGACCAGATCGTCCCCGTCGACGTCTACATCCCCGGCTGCCCGCCGCGGCCCGAGGCCTTCATCAACGGCATCCTCAAGCTGCAAGACAAGATCAAGGCCGGCCGGAGGTTTCAGGGGTGAGCCAGACCGTCGACCTGTCCGCGCTGCCCGTCGAGTCCGCCGCCGGCGACCACGGCGACAGCGGCTTTCACCACCGCCACGTCGTCGCCGACGCCGCCGTGCTGCCCGACGTCGCCCGCGCCTTCCTCGCCGCCGGCTACGTCCTCGAGGTCATGACCGCCGAGGACCGGCGCGCCGATCTCGACCCGCCGAAGATGCGCGTCGTCTACGTCTTCAACCGCTTCGAGGCCGCCGACCGCCACCTGGTTGTCGCCGACCTCGACGTCGACGCCGCCGCGCCCTCCATCGCGGCCATCTACCCGGCCGCCGACTGGTACGAGCGCGAGGCCTTCGACATGTACGGCGTGCGCTTTGAAGGTCACCCCGACCTCAAGCGCATCCTGCTCCCCGACGACGCCGACTTCCACCCGCTGCTCAAGGACTTCGGCCGCATCGAGGACGCCCCCACCCCCGCCGACGCCGAGTAGCGGGCGCGCAAGGAGCCAGGCAGATGCTGGAAGAAGTAGTGGCAGCCCGCGGCAACGACGAGACCTACTTCCTCAACATGGGGCCCCAGCACCCCAGCATGCACGGGGTGCTGCGGCTCAAGCTGGAGCTGGCCGGCGAGGAGATCCTGCGGGCTGAGCCCGTCATCGGCTACGCCCACCGCGCCCACGAGAAGATGGCGGAGAACAGGAACTACACGATGTTCCTGCCAAACACATCGCGCATCGATTACCTCAGCGGCATGATCTACAACCTCGGGTACTGCCAGGCGATCGAGAAGCTCGTCGGCATCGAGGTCCCCGAGCGCGCCGAGTACATCCGGATCATCGCGGGCGAGCTCAACCGCGTCGCCAGCCACCTGCTCTGGATCGGCACCTACCTGCTCGACATCGGTGGAATCACGCCATTTCTGTACTGCTGGGACGACCGCGAGCAGATCCTCGACCTGCTGGACCGCGTGTCCGGGTCGCGGCTGACCTACTGCTATGGGCGCTTCGGCGGCGTCACGGTCGACGTCGACGACGAGTTCTTGACCGGCACGACCGCGTTCGTCGCGCGCATGCGTGAAAACCTCGTCATGTACGACAAGCTCGTGCGGCAGAACGTCATCTTCATCAACCGCTGCAAGGGCGTCGGCGTCATGGACGCGGCGACCTGCCGGGCCTACGGCGTAACGGGGCCGACCCTGCGCGCGGCCGGCGTCGCCTACGATGTGCGCAAGGCCGAGCCCTACGGCATCTACGACCGCTTCGACTTCGAGGTGCCGACGCTGACCGACGCCGACGTCCTGGCGCGCTACGACATCCGCATCCGCGAGCTCGAGGAGGCGCTCAAGATCGTCGAGCAGGCGGTCGCCGGCATCCCGGACGGCCCGATCATGCCAAAGAGGGTGCCCAAGAAGCTGCGCCCCCCCAAGGGCGAGCACTACTTCGCTGTCGAGTCCGCGCGCGGCGCCTTCGGCATGTACATCGTCAGCGACGGCACCGACCGGCCCTTCAAGCTGAAGCTGCGGACGCCGTCGTTGTCGAACCTGTCGGCGATGCCGGCGGTGCTTCCCCACACCATGGTCGCCGACACCATCGCCATCGTCGGCTCCATCGACATCATCCTGCCGGAGATAGATCGCTAGCCGCGCGCGCTCGCGCCTCCGCCCTCACCGCCACGTCGAGGTCGCCCATGCCCGACACCCTAGACCACATCCTCGGCAACCCCTGGCTCGGGCTGCTGATCGGTATCATCGGCGTCATGGCGGTGCTGACCTTCAACGCGCTGTTCTGCGTGTGGCTCGAGCGCAAGGTGTCCGCCTGGATCCAAAAGCGCATGGGCCCGACGGAGGTCGGCCCCTTCGGCCTGTTGCAGACCGTCGCTGACATGGTGAAGCTGCTCTCCAAGCAGCTCATCACCCCGAGCGACGTCGACAAGCCCCTGTACTTCCTTGCGCCGCTCGTCGTCTTCGTGCCGGTCGTGGCGGCCGCCTCGCTCTTCCCCTTCGACAAGAGCGCGGCGCTGCACAACCTCGACATCGGGCTGGTGCTCGTCTTCGCCTTCGCGGGCCTCGGCATCGTCGGCTTCTTCATGGCCGGCTGGGGCTCCAACAACAAGTACTCGCTGCTGGGCGCCATGCGCTCGGTGGCCCAGAACATCAGCTACGAGATCCCGCTCATCCTGGCGGCCCTCGCGGTGGTGCTGACGACCAACGCCTTCGGCCCCACCCAGGTGGTCGACGGCCAGCAGGTCACCATCCGCGCCATGAACCTGGCCCACATTGCCGTCGTCCAGGACAATAACGTCTGGTTCATCCTCATCCAGCCCCTGGCGGCGGTCATCTACTTCATCGCGGCGCTGGCCGAGACGAACCGCGCGCCCTTCGACATCCCCGAGGCCGAGTCGGAGCTCGTCGCCGGCTTCCACACCGAGTACTCGGGCATGCGCTTCGCGCTCTTCTTCTTCGCCGAGTACGCCAACATGTTCATCGTGAGCATGGTGGCGACGGTGCTGTTCTTGGGCGGCTGGAGCGGCCCGCTGCTGCCCGGCGCGGCCTGGTTCTTCCTCAAGACCTACGGGCTGGTCTTGCTGATGATGTGGATCCGCTGGACCTTCCCGCGGCTGCGCTTCGACCAGCTGATGAGCTTCTGCTGGGTGGTCCTCATCCCGCTGGCCATCTTCAACCTGCTCGTGACGGCCTTCGTGGCCAAGGCGGTGTGAGGTCATGAGCGGCGTCAACCGCGTGTTTTCCGGCCTGTGGTCGCTGCTGGTGGGGCTCAAAGTGACCCTGGGTCACTTCGGGCGCACTACGATCAAGCGCCACAAGGTCACCGAGGTCTACCCCCACGAAGAGCCCACGCTGCCCAAGGCCTACCGCGGCGAGATCCAGCTCATCCGCTTCGAGCAGACCCGCTCCCACGACTGCGTGGGGTGCCGGGCCTGTGAGCGGATCTGCCCGTCGTTCTGCATCAAAGTCACCCAGGCCCCCAAGGTCGCCGGGCTCAAAAAGAAGCGCGCGGCGACCTTTACGATGGACTTCGCCCTTTGCAGCCTCTGCGGCCTCTGCATCGACGTTTGCCCGACGGACACCCTGGAGCACTCGCGCAGCTACGATGACGCCGGCTACTGCCGCGACTGGAAGCGCGACCTGCTCGCGCCCTTCGCCGACTTCGAGGCGACCTTCATCGAGGAGCAGAAGGCCCGCGAAGCGCGCGCGGCCGAGGAGAAGCAGCGCAAGGCCGCCGAGAAGAGGCGCCTGGCCGCCGAGGCCGCAGCCGCCAAGGCCGCCGCCGAGGCCGCGACCGACGACGACAAGGAGGACGCCTGATGGACGCCGTCACCGGGCTCTTGATGGCCCTCGCGGTCGCCGGCGCGCTGCTCGCGGTGAGCCTGAGGAACATCCTCCACGCCATCTTCGGGCTGGCGCTGTCGCTGCTGGCGATCGCGGGCCTGTTCCTGGTGCTCAACAGCCCCTTCGTCGCCGCGATGGAGGTGCTCATCTACGTCGGTGGCATCTCGGTCGCGATGGTCTTCGCGGTCATGCTGTCGACGGTGGTCCCCAAGGATCGGCAAGAGACCAGGTGGCGCCGGGGCGGGGCCGCGCTGGTCGCGCTGACCTTCCTGCTCGGCGTGGGGGCCGCCATCATCCAGACCGACTTGTCCGCCGCGACGGGCCCGGCGGTGGCCGATCCGGCGGCCTGGGGGGTCGACCGGGTGGGGCACGCGCTGCTCGACCACTACAACCTCGTCTTCGAGGCCCTGTCGGTGGTGCTGCTGCTCGCGATCATCGGCGCCATCGTGATCTCCCGGCGCGACCGCGCCGAGGACCCGCCCACCGAGGAGGCCAACTAGCCATGGAGAGCTTCGTCCTGCTGTCACTGGTGCTGCTGTCGACCGGGCTGTACGCGATGCTCGCCCGCAACAACCTCATCGCCATCCTCATCGGCGTCGAGCTGATGCTCAACGCCGCCAGCCTCAACTTCATGGCGTTCAACTACTTCACCGCCCCCGACCCGGTCGTCGGCCAGGTGGTGGTGCTGTTCATCATCGGCCTGGCCGCCGCCGAGGCCGCCATCGCCCTGTCCATCATCCTGGTCGTCTATCGGCAGCGAAAGAAGATCGACGTCGACGACCTGACCGAGCTCGAGGGGTAGGCGGATGGCCCACGCGGACCTCGCAATCGTCGCGCTGCTCGCGCCCCTCGTCGCCTTCGCGGTGGCGCTGATCGGTTTCCGCAGGCGCCACGGCGTCGCGGCGGCCGTCGCCGTCACCGGGGGCGCCCTGGCCGCCGTGGCGTCGGTGTGGCTGCTCCTGGACGCGCCGGCCCAGCCGCAGCTGTTCACCGCCCGCTGGTTCGTCATCGGCGGGGTGGAGCTGCGGTTCGGGGCGCTGCTCGACGGGCGCTCCCTGTTGATGGGCGCCGTCGTCGGCGTCATCACGCTGTGCGTGCTCGTCTACAGCCTCGGCTACATGAAGGACGACCCGGGCAAGGGGCGCTTCTTTGCGCTCCTGGGGCTGTTCGAGTGGTCGATGATGTCTTTGTCGTACGCGCCCAACCTGCTCCAGGCCTTCATCTTCTGGGAGCTGGTGGGGCTCGCCTCGCTGCTGCTCATCGGCTTTTGGTACCACAAGCCCTCGGCCGTCGCGGCGGCCAACAAGGCCTTCATCATGACCCGCATCGGCGACGTGGGCCTGTTCATCGGGCTCATCCTGCTGTTCGGCGACGTCGGCACCCTGGATATCCTGCAGATCGGCGGGGTCTTTGGCGCCGAGGGGCTGCCGGCCGGGATGGACGCCGGGCGCGTCGAGCTGATCGCGGGCCTGTTGTTCTTGGGCGTCATGGGCAAGAGCGCCCAGTTCCCGCTGCACACCTGGCTACCCGACGCGATGGAGGGCCCGACCCCGGTCAGCGCGCTGCTCCACTCGGCGACGATGGTCGCCGCGGGCGTCTTCCTCTTCGCGCGCTTCCACGAGCTCTTCATGGACGCCGCCGGCATCATGGGGCTGGTGCTGACGTTGGCGCTCATCACGGCGCTCATCTCGTCGACGATGGCCATGGTGGCCAGCGACCTGAAGAAGGTGCTGGCCTACTCCTCCATCAGCCAGCTCGGCTTCATGGTGATGGCGCTGGCGGCCGGCAGCCTCTTCGCGGGGCTGTTCCACCTGGCGACCCACGCGGCCTTCAAGGCGCTGCTGTTCTTGACGGCCGGCGCCTACATCCACCACTTCGGCACCAACGACATCGTGGCCATCGGTCGCGGCGGCGGCCGCCGGCTCAGGGTGACGACCCTCGGGCTCCTCGCCGGCGGCTTCGCCCTGGCCGGCGTCCCGATATTCGCGGGCTTCTGGTCCAAGGAGGCCATCCTCGGCGCCCTGCACGCCCCCGGCCTCGAGCTCTTCCTCGTCGGCGCCTACCTCGCGGCGTTCTTGACGGCCTACTACACCTTCCGCGTCATCTTCCTCATCGTCCGCCCCAACGCGGCCTCGGACGCCCGCGTGGAGGAGCCGCTGGGCGCCCAGCACGGCGCGACGGACCACGGCGGCCACGGCGACCACGGCCACCGCGCGCCGACCTCCATGCGCCTGCCCATCGCCCTGCTGGCCGTCCTCGCGACCGCCCTGGGCCTGCCCCTCATCGCCGATCCCATCGGGCGCCTGCTGGGCGTCGAGGCCCACCACGCCGCCATCTCGGAGATGATCCTGCCGGTGGGCGTCGCGCTGGCGGGCGTGGGGCTGGCCTGGCTCGATTTCGGCGCCAAGAGCGCCCCTCAGCGCGGGCTGGTGGCGTGGTTCCCCGGGCTCGAGCGGCTCTTCAAGAACCGCTGGTACATCGACGCCTGCTACCAAAAGACCGTCATCGCCGTGAGCGACGCCATCGCGTCTGTGGCCTATCAGGCGGAGACCAAGGGCTTCGACGGCGCCGGCGACAAGGTCGCCGAGGTCACCATGCGGACCGGGCGCGGCACGGCGCGGTCCCACTCGGGGCTGTTGCCGGCCTTCGTGGGCACGGCCGTGCTCGTGCTCGCCATCGTCTCGCTGTCCGTGGCGCTGGGGTAAGGGACCATGAACGACCTCCCCCTGCTCAGCATCACCCTGCTCCTGCCGCTGGCGGCGTGTCTGCTGACGCTGCTCATCCCGTCGGGCAAGGCCGGGCTCATCAAGGGCGTCAACGCCATCGCGGGCCTCGGCACGGTCGCCCTCGCCCTGGTCATCTGGGTCGGCTACGACATGGGCGCCGGCGGCTACCAGCTGGTCGAGGACGTGCCCTGGGTTGACGCCTTCGGCATCCGCTACACGGTCGCGGTCGACGGCGTCGGCGTCGTGCTGGTGCTGCTCAACGCCATCGTCTTCTTTACGGGCGTGTTGACGATGTGGGCGCTGGAAGAGCGCGTCAAAGAGTACTTCGCCTTCATGGCGCTGCTCGTCTTCGGCGTCTTCGGCGTCTTCGTGTCCCTCGACGTCTTCGTCTTCTTCTTTTTCTACGAGGTCGCGGTCCTGCCGATGTACCCCCTGATCGCCATCTGGGGGTCGACGCGCAAGGAGTACAGCGCCATGAAGCTGACGCTGTACCTGATGGTGGGCAGCGCGCTCCTGTTCCCCGGGCTCATCGCGCTGTTCGTCGAGGCGGGCGCGACCAGCTGGAACATCGAGCTGCTCCGGGTGGCCCTGTCCGGCGAGGCCCACGAGGCCTTCCAGATCTTCGTCTTCCCCTTCATCTACGTCGGCTTTGGCATCCTCGCCGGCATGTGGCCCTTCCACGGGTGGTCGCCGACGGGCCACGTCGCCGCCCCGACGGCCGTGTCGATGCTGCACGCGGGCGTGCTGATGAAGCTCGGCGCCTTTGGGATCTTGCGCATCGGCCTCGAGGTCTTGCCGGTGGGCGCTGCGTATTGGGCGCCGACCTTTGCGGTCTTGGCCACCGTCGGCATCGTCTACGGGGCCTTCGTGGCGATGAGGCAGACGGACTTCAAGTACGTCATCGGCTTCTCGTCGGTCAGCCACATGGGCATCGTGCTCCTCGGGCTGAACACCCTCGGGGTCGACGGCACCAGCGGCGCGGTCTTCCAGATGTTCGCCCACGGCATCATGACGGCGCTGTTTTTCTCTGCCGTCGGCTTCATCTACGACCAGACTCACGACCGCGACATCCGCCACTTCGGCGGGCTCTCGACCCAGGTCCCGCTGGCGTCGGGCTTCTTCATCGTGGCGGCCTTGTGCGGCGTGGGCGTGCCGGGCTTCGCCAGCTTCTGGGCGGAGCTCCTGGTCTTCCTCGAGGCGCTGAACACCTACCCGGTGCTGGGCGCGCTGAGCATCATCGGCCTGGTCTTCACGGCGCTCTACGCGCTGCGGGTGCTCGGCAAGGCGATGTTCGGACCGGCCAACCCGAAGTGGGACCACCTGCAGGACGCCGGCGCGTGGGCGTCGGTCCCGCGGGTCATCCTCATCGGCGTGCTGGTGCTCTTCGGGTTCTTCCCGAGCCTCATCCTCGACATGATCCGCACGGCGACGGCGGGGTGATTCATGGGTGACTTCTCACTGCTCTTGCCCGAGCTCGTGGTGCTCCTGGCCGCGCTCGTGGCCTTCGCCGGCTCGGCCCTCACCGAGCGCTACCGGCCCATCTGGGCGGCGACGACGCTGGTCGCGGCGGCGGCCGTGGTGGTGACGGCGGCGCTCTTCACGGCCACGGGGTCGCCGCTGTTCGAGGGCATCTACCAGGTGGACGCCTTTAGCCAGCTGCTCAAGCTGGGCCTGACCGTGGGGCTCTTGCTGACGCTGCTCGCCAGCTGCGAGGTCCCGACGGTGCGCGCGGTCGCCCGCCCGGATCTCCCCATCTTCCTGACCCTGTCGACCCTCGGGATGATGCTGCTCGTCAGCGCGACCGAGCTCCTCACCCTCTACGTGGCGCTCGAGCTGTCGGCCTACGGCCTGTACGTCATGGCGGCGCTCCACAAGGACCAGCGCATGGCGGGCGAGGCGGGCGTCAAATACCTGCTCTTCGGCGGCGGCGCCTCGGCCATCACGCTGTACGGCCTGTCGCTGGTCTTCGGCGCGGCGGGCTCGACCTACCTGTCCGACGTGGTCCAGGTCGCACAGGCCGCGCCGTCCGCGCTCTTCGTCGTGGGCGTGGTCCTGACGCTGTCGGGCCTGTTCTTCAAGCTGGCGGTCCTGCCCTTCCACGCCTGGGCGCCCGACACCTACCAGGGCTCGCCGCATCAGGTGGCGACCTTCATCGGCACGACCTCAAAGGTCGCCGCCGTCGGCGTCCTGGTCCGCGTGCTCACCCTCGGCACGGGCTCGACGACCATCACGACGCTGCTGGTGGCCCTGGCCATCGTCTCGATGACCGTCGGCAACCTCGCGGCCCTGGCGCAGAGGGACGTCAAGCGGCTGTTGGCCTGGTCCACGGTCGCCCACGCCGGCTACGTGCTCTTGGGGGTGGTGACGCTCAGCGAGGTCGGCGTGGCCTCGGCGCTGTTCTACGGCATCGTCTATCTCATCGTCGCCTTCTGCGCGTTCTTGGTGGTCACGACCCTGGGCCGCGGCGGCTCGAACCCGACGCTCAGCGACCTGACCGGCCTGTACAAGCGGGCGCCGCTCATCGCGATCGTGCTCCTCGCGGGCATGTTCGGGCTGGCCGGCGTCCCCCCGACCCCGGGGTTCGCGGGCAAGTGGTTCATCTTCAGCGCGGCGATGCAGGGGGGCTTGTTCTGGCTGGTCCTCATCGGCGCCATCAACGCCACCATCTCGCTCTACTACTACCTGCGCGTGGTCCGCGCGGCCTACCAGACGGCGGCCGGCGACGGCGCCCTGCCGCTCACCGTCACGCCGGCCTCCAAGCTGGCCGCCGTCATCGCCATGGCCCTGGTCGCCTTCACGGGCTTCTACCCGGGGCCGCTGTGGGACCTGGCCGAGCGCGCCGCCAGGGCGCTGATGGGCGGCTGACCGCCTCGTCGATCGAGCGCTGTCGGATCTCAGCCCGCCAAGCTGGCGGGGACCGCGCCGGGAGCCCGGAACGGGGCGCATCACCTCGTTGCCGCGGGGGGCAGGGTGAGCTATGTTTCGAGTCGCAATGAACGCTCCAGAAGACGGCGCCCCATCGCCCATCCCGTTGCCAGCAGGGTTCAGTGGTGGCGTCTGTCTAGAGAGCCGCCGCAACGATGCGCTGTGGCGTGCCTGTCGAAGCGATACGGGCGAGGTCGTGGCGGTGCGGGTGCGCCGTGCCCCGGTAGGGTACGGGAGCATCGATCTGAGGGCCTTGGCGCCGGCGATATGGGACTCGGCGTCGGTCTTCGATCAAGTTGCTCATGAGCTCCTCGCGCTCGATCGACTCAGGTCCTTGGACGGGGTCCCCAGGGTGTCGATGCCGCCCGAGTGCAACGCGAAGCCCGTCGTTGCGACGACCTGGATCGACCGCGCAGTCACGCTGGAGTCGCTGGTGCCGCTCGATGCGGACGACGCCTTTGCGATCGGCAACTCGCTAGCTCGGATCGTCGCGGGGGCCCACGCAGCCGGCGTGGTTCATCGCGACATCTCCCCGGCCAACATCCTCGTCGATCCGGACGACAGGCAGAGTGTCTGGCTCGTCGATTGGGAGCTGGCAAGCGTCGATGGCGTCCGCGTCTTTGGTCCCGTTGGGACCCGCGGGTTCATGGCACCCGAGCTGCTTGCCCTGCGTATCGACGGAGGGCTGCCGACGACGCCGAAGGTCGACGTCTTCGGCTTGGGTGCATCGATCTACTACGCGGTCACGGGTGAGGTACCCTACGGTCGCCATGTCCTTCAGATCATCGACGGTCAGAGGCTCGATGTCAGCGCGTTTTCGCCTGAGCATGGGCGGATCTTGCTTGGGATGCTTGCGACCGACCCGAGTCGAAGGCCGACCCTGACCCGCGAGGCGCCCCTGCAGGCGCCACAGCCCGCCAGCGGCGGCGCCGGGCCGCGGCCAACGCCCCAGCCGTGCTCGATCGACGCCGTCCTCGAGCTTGTCGACGAGGGTGAGCTGGTAGCAGCCGCCCGCCATCTCGGCCGCATCGGGGTCAACAGCCGGGCGGATGCGGCGTTGGGCTACGCCTACTTGGCGTCATCGCTTGGTGACGCCGAGGTGACGGTCCCGCTTGCGCTCCAGGCGTCATCAGGCCAAGGCCTTCGACAAGCCTTGTTGTCGCCGGGCGTTGGGCAGCCGGCGCCGGCCCACTCGGCGCTCGGCTGGTCAGCCCGTGCCAGGCGTGTGCACGCGCAGACCTTGCTTGGAGTTGACGACTGGATAGGCGCCACGCTGCTCGTCGACACCAACGCGCCCGATCGCCTGACCAAGCGTCTCATTCGCCGCCGATTGGATACGTTGACGGCGCGCCTGGGGCAAGGCGTCGCCTCTTCGGAGCTTGGCTACTGGGCCGGCGTGCTGGCCTTTGATGATGACGCGCCGGCGCGTTCAGCGATACTGCGGGAGTTGGCCTGTCGGGCCTACCCGGGACCGGGGCATGACCCGTCCTGTTTGAGTGACCATATGGCCGTGGTCACAGCCTGGCCAGCGTACCCCGAGGCTGTAGCGTCGGTGGCGACCCATCTTGCCGCCACCGACTCGTATCCGGCGCACTACCGGGTTGGCCTATGGCTTGGCCCAGCGACGGGACCGATCGAGGCCGTCGCTGCGTCGCTCATCGAGCTTGGATGGCGGCGTTTGCTGCTTCGGTTGGTGGCTGACTTGCCCGCCGACGCCTGGCGGCTGCGGACCCAACTACTTCTGGCATGTGGCTCCATGGACGCCGCCCGTCAGTGCCTAGAAGGTCTGTGCCGCAAGACAAGGCAGGGGCAGGATTTCTATCAGCTCCATATGGCCCAGCTGCTTCACGCCGGACGGCCCCATGTGGCTATCAACGTGTACGAGCGCGCGCTGGCCGAGATCGGCGCCGCCGCGCACCTGGACGCGCTTGGGGCGGTGGCCTACTTGCGCGCGCGGCGTGTTTCTGACGCGCTGTCGCTCGTCGACCGTCTGCGGGCCTACGGGGACCCTATGGCTGCCGTTGCCGCGCAGGTTGTCACGACAGCGGCCGCAGACTAGCCGAAAGCGGCGCTACGAGGCCTGGCTATTGCTCAGAAAGAGCATCGTCAAATTCCTTCACCAATTCCTCATAGCCGTGCGTCACCGCCACCTCCCGACCATACTCAAGGAGCGCTCGCGCGACGTCGGGGAGAGCCGTTATTGCTGCTATCCGGATTGTCCAAACTGTATATGGCATCTCGTCCGGCTTCTCGGCCTCCATGAAAGCAATAACCCTCCGAGCGAAGTCAATTACCAGACCGGTATCCGCGGCTCTCGCTGCGAAGGATTCCCGTTGGATGTGATATTGCAAGGTCGAAGGCCGAAGCATGGTATTGTCGAGATCTACCAGTGCTCGGTTTAGTGGAAGGCATCGCCTCGCGGCCTCACGTGAGTGGGAATACGACAGGCAGGCAATGGAGACCCAATTGAGCATCCTCAGCTCCGCCGGACTCACGGGGCCCCGAATCGGCAACTGCTCGAGCACCCTGTCGACGACACGCTTCTTGGTCTCGTGGTCTGCAGCATGGAGGGCAACAATTAGGTCGTTGAAGGCCGTATCATCCTCCATCATGGCCCTTGCTTCGCGTCGTATGCGCTCGTCCGCGTCAGAACAACCGCCGCAGAGTTGTCCCAATATCAGAGCGAATGCTAGTATGGTGTGTGCTCGTTTGACTCGCATTAGGTACTCATCGATGTGATTCCGAGTTGCTTGAAGGTCTTTCCGAGGAGATCATTCTCCATTCGGTCAACGCCTGCGGTCCATCCTTGTTCGATGGCCTGGTCGCCTAGAGCTTTATCCGTTCTCATCCCGTACATTGCAAGGAACTCTCGGCCGGGGTTGCCGCTCCGCGTTTTCCGGGAGGCGTCCATCGCCAGTCCCGTCCAAGCATTGCTTTCGTCGAACGCGATCTCGAAAATGCCGATGCCGGTTTGTCCGGCCAGGCCCTGAAGTGCGTGCTGAAAGGGGTCCCCCAACCTGGCGGTACCGAGGATCACCTTCGGGACCCGCATCTGCGCGAGCGGGAGCTGGGAATTCAGCAGATACTCTCTAACCCTTTCATTGTTCCCCTTGGACGACTCCATCTCGCAGTAGGAGACCCTGAGGGGTTTGACCGGGTCCGACGACTCGACCAATCGGAGGCCGATCGTGCCAACGGAGCTCGTGTCGATCGCGCTGTAGAGCCCGGTTGTGTCGGTCTTGGGGTCGCCCTCGTGTGCCGGGGCCTGGCCATATTCCGCCTGGGCGAGGGCGCTTAGCCAAGCGAAGATGGTTTCATCTGTCGCCTTCTTGGTAGCGTCGGCATCCGCCTCGAAGACCGCGTTGTAGAGCTCCTGGAGGCCTCTCCACCCCTCGGCCTCAGGCAGCGTTCTCAGCTGGCTCGATTTGGCGGAGGTTATATTGGCCTGTTTCTTAGCGACCTTGATAGCCGCGGTCTTCTGGGCCGTCGTGAACGCCAACGCGACATCGCTAGGGTGCGCCTCGAAGGCGGCGTTCACGACTTCGCTGACGACAGCCTTCACAGTCGACTGGCCAGCCTTGACGATCGCGGCGGCCACGTGCTTGCCTACCCTATTCACCACCGCGTTCACGATCTTCGAGCCCACACCTGCCGTAACCGCATCGATGCTGATCTCGACGGCCGCCCTGAGCAATGCGTGCCAGAGCGGAGGCGGATCGTCGCTCTTGATCTTGTAGTACGCGCTGTCGATCCCTACCACCTGGCAATCGCCAATAGCCGTCCACTCCCGACCGATGACATCTTGAGCCGCGGACCAGCCCGTGATCCGATCGTCGGTGTCCTCGAGGACAAGCCCGAGAGGCTCGTCCGCGTCCTTGCGCTGAACAGCCGCGCCGCCGCCGGTTCCGGCCATCCGGTCAAGGAGGGGAGCGGCCGATTTTCCCTGAACGACCATGTCTGCGACCGCATCAGCGTGTTGTTCGTACCGGTCTGCCGACTCTCCCACAGCGCCTCTGAGCGACACGCCGGCGCGCTGCTGGACGACATGCGCAGCCTCGTGGGCCGCGGTGTGCAGGCTGGGAGCACCCGCGAAGGCGACCCGGTCTCCGGTGGCGTAGGCCTCGGCCCCGATGGCCCTACATGCAGCCGAGGCCTGTCCACCCTGGAAGGCCTGCACCTTGGAGACATCGTGGTGACCGAACGCGCCTTGAATCCTCTCTAGGTGCGGGAGCGAGGCCCCGCTTCCCGCCACGCCCCGCGCGGCGGCACCGTGCACTGCGTCGGCGCCACCTTCGCCCTTGAGCTGTACCGGCGAGGCCGTTGGCGCCAAGGCAGCACACTGTTCGTCAAAAGACAGCCCTTGTAGCTGGACCGCGGACCGCGGCCCTGAGCTGGTGACCGCGCTAGCAGACACCCTTGGGGCACTGTTCCCTGTCGATTTGGAGGCTTGTTTCATGGCGGACCTCGCGAGCGTGTCGTGTTGGAAAGGGGCGCGGTTGTGAGACATGCGCCGGCGCCCGGGCAAGCTGCAAGGAGCGATCCAGAGGCAGCTTCCGCTCGCGATGGCGTCCAATTCGTGGACTTGGAGGCCGGCGCAGTGGAGGCCGGCGCAGGACCGCCGGGTCTGGAGTCCCCAGTAGCGCCTGTTTGCTGGGGACTCCAGACCACCGCAACGGGGGCGACCCGAGCTCGGCGGGGCTCACCCCGGCGGCCGATGAGCGGGCCCGCGCCGACAGCTCCGTCGTCCGCCACGGCTTGTGCTGCGTCGCTTGGGCCGCGGCGCCTGCGCACGGGCACCGCTGGAAGACATGTTGGTCCGTGCGCGCAGCTCGCGCGGCGCGACCGCTAGCGCAGCTGGGGCGCGCGGGCTAGGCTCGCGCCCTCAGCGACACAGGAGACAGTGATGAACAGGGCCCAGACCTCGCTGCTCGCCGTTGCGAGCTTGTCCTCGCTGCTCGCGGCGTGCCGGGGGCCGGAGCCCGCGGCCCGACCGGCGGCGGCTGAAGTGACGGGCCCCGCGACGCCCGGCCGCGTCGAACGAGACGGCGCCGTGGCGCGGGTGCGAGAGCTCATCGCGGCGATCGCGGCGAAGGACGAGGCGGCCGCCAGCGCGGTCGTCCACCCGCGGGTGCGCGGCCGCCTCGGCGCCGGCCTCGCGACCCATCGGCCCGAGTGCGGCGCCGCCTCCTCACTCGGCGCGGAGGCGCTGGGGCCGCGGACCTACCTGGCCGACGCCGCCAACTACAAGCTCGCGCGCGTTCCGTCTAAGACGCGCCTGGAGGGCTCCGGTTGGGGCCCTGAGGATGGCGTCGAGGAGCTCGCCACGGTCACCCTCGAGATCCAGCGGCCCGGCGATCTGCGCGCCTTCGCTTGGGAGCTCACCCTCGGGCGCGGCGCCGACGACGCCTGGAGCGTCCTCGGCTATCGGGGCGGCGAGGTTCAGCGGGGCCCTGCGGATCGCCTCGATCCGTGGCTCCGTCGCTGCTGCGACAGGGGCTTGTCTGCCATGTGCCTCGACGCGGCGAGATACCTGGCCGGCCCCGGCGGGGACCCCGCCCAGGCGCAGGGCTTCGTCGACAAGGCCTGCGCGGCGGACCCAGCGCGGGACTGCGCGGCGCTGAAGGCCTCGGTCCTTGGGAAAGCGACCGAGCCTGCGCCGACGACGCCGACCGATACGGCGCCGCCCACCAAGCGCCTCGCCAAGCCGACGGGCGCGGCGCTCGCCCAGGTCAAGGCCCAGGGGAGGCGCTTCATGGAGCTCCTCAGCGCTGGGCGCCGGCTCATCAAGGCCAAGCGATACGCCGACGGCATCGCGCTCTACGAGCAGGCGCTCGTCATCGACCCCAGCCACGCGCCGCTGCTCGGCGAGCTCGGCTGGGCCGCCTACCTGTCGGGCGACCTGGCGCGGGCCCGCGCCCTCACCGAGCGCGCGCTGACCTTGGCCAAGGCCCCGAAGCGCCGCGCGATGCTGCTCTACAACCTAGGCCGCGTCGCGCAGGATGACGGCCGCGAGGGCGACGCGGTCAGCGCCTACGCGCGGTCGCTATCCCTGCGCGAAAACGCCACGGTGAGGTCGCGCTACGAGGCGCTCCTGGCGGCCGGATCGACCATCGCTCGGTACCCTGGCGTCGCGGCGCTCTGCGAGGAGCTCCTCGATGAGTGGGGTTGTGCGACAGAGGAGGGCGACGACGAGGAGCCCTGCGAGTGCGAGGCCACCGCGAGCGTGCCCGACGACCGCGGCCCGCCGCCCTTCATCGAGGTGATCACGATCGCGGTCACCGGCCTATCCATGGGGATGGTCGACGCCGAATACATCGCCATCAAGGGACCGAAGGGGCTCTCGCTGGTCGGGATGGTCGCCAACAGCTGGACGCCGGGGGTCGCCGGCATCTCTAACCAAGGCGAGATCAAGGAGATCAACCTGCTCGCCCCCGACGTCGTCTTCATCGTCGCGACGAACGACCACACCGACATCGACATGGGCTACAACGCCATCACCTACTCGGGCACCGAGGACCTGTGGGTCTGCAAGGGCGCTCGCTGCGTCCACCTCATCGTCGCTCACGACGAGGGCCTCGACGCCATCGACGAGGCAGCCGCGCCGCCCCCGGAGGATGAGTACGGTCCGCTCGGTGAGACCCGCTGGGCCCTCGACTGGCAGGTCGCCCCCGACGGGGCCGTCACCCTCAGCGAAAAGGCCGGCGAGATCCCCGAACAGCTCCGCGCCCTGCTGGGCACCCACAGCGTCGAGGAGCTCGGGCAGATGAAGGGCGCCTTTGATGTGGTCGAACTCTAGTCATTCCATAAGGTTCGTGGCGGATCCGGCAGGTGAAATCGCGCGCCCGAGGGGCTTCGGTCCGCGGGGGTCGCCGCGTCGGCGGCGAGGCCACGGACGCTGGTCGACGCGTGCGAGGTTGCCTAGACAAACGCGCGAGGGTAAGCGGGTCGTTGCGTGAACGACGTTTTTCGTCGGTTGATTCACATCCGAACTGGGGCATCTTTGGCGCGGCCTCACGCGCGCGCCACGCCTGGGCAGCAGAGAAGATCGATGACGACGCACAGCACTGACGCTTTCCGCCAAGCTATCAGCCGCACCAATGGGGTCGCCGAGGTCCCGGCCAGGTGGGTCAAGGAGCACCTGGGCGAGTTCGACTTCGTCGACGTGCGCGAGCCTCACGAGCTCAAGGGCCCCCTGGGCGCGGCCGAGGGCACCACCAACGTGCCCCTCGCCGAGCTCCTCGCGACCCTCGGCGCGCGCAAGCCCGACCACCCTGTGGTGCTCATCTGCCGCTCGGGTAGTCGCAGCGGCAGGGCCGTCGCGCAGATGGAGAGCCTCGGGTTCACCTGCGTGGCGTCGGTCGAGGGCGGCACCATCGCCTGGAACAAAGAGGTCCTCGGGCGGACGGGCGCCCAGACATGTGAGAAGGCTGCCACCGCCGACAGCCTCGCCGACGCCATCTACAACACCAACGGCGTGGCCGAGGTCTCCACGCGCTGGGTCCACGACAACCTGGGCAGCTTCCGCCTGATCGACGTGCGCGAGTCCTCCGAGCGTGAGAGCCGCGAGGGCTACGTCCTGCAGTCCGAGCACGTGCCGCTGGGCCGACTGCTGCAGGCGGCGCAAGGCTGGGACAAAGAGGCGCCCTACGTCGTGATGTGCAAGTCAGGCGGCCGCTCGGCGCGCGGCACCATGGCGCTCAGGAAGGCCGGCTTCACCAACGTCGCCTCGATGGAGGGCGGCATGATGGGCTGGAACGCCGCGGGGCTGCCCAAGGCGTAGCGCGCAGCTCGCCGAGCCGCTCGGCGCCGTCCTGTCGGCTCGTCGCGGGCGGTCCTTTTCCGCGGCGACCCCCTGCGCGCGATCGACGGCGTCCGCGACGCTGCTCGACGGCGTCCGCGACGCTGCTCGACGGCGTCCGCGACGCTGCTCGAGGGTCGGTCCGCCGCTGAAACAGGCCCGCGGTCGGCCTGGCGTGCGTTTTCGGGCGTCGAAAGTTGCGGCGTCGTCCCGTGAGCGCCTAGAACCGACGACATGGGCAACACCACTCGCACCGTCTCTGGGCCCCTGCGCGTCGGCATCGTCGGCTGGCGGGGGATGGTCGGCTCGGTCCTGATGGACCGCATGCGCGCCGAAGACGACTTCGCCGGCGTCGAGCCGCTGTTCTTGTCGACCTCCCAAGCCGGCCAGCCCGCGCCCGACGTGGGGCAGGGCCCGTCGGTGCTGCGCGACGCGAACGACGCGCGGGCCTTCGACGGGCTCGACGTCATCCTGACCTGTCAGGGCGGCGGCTGGACCAAGGCGATGTACCCGGCCATCCGCGAACGCGGCTGGGCGGGTCACTGGATCGACGCCGCCAGCGCCTTGCGCATGACGGACGAGGCCGTCATCGTCCTCGACCCGCTCAACCGCGACGTCATCGATCGCGCTTGCGAGCGCGGGACGAACACCTGGGTCGGCGGCAACTGCACGGTGTCGCTGATGCTCATGGGCCTCGGCGCGCTGTTCAAGCGCGGCTGGGTCGAGTGGATGACCTCGATGACCTACCAGGCCGCCTCGGGGGCGGGCGCGCGCCACATGCGCGAGCTGGTCGGCCAGATGCGCGCCATCGGCGACGCTGCGGCCGCGCAGCTCGCCGACCCCGCCACCGCGGCCCTCGCGCTGGATCGCACGGTCGCCGAGGCCGTCGCCGCCGACGGCTTCCCGGTCGCCAACTTCGGCGTGCCCCTGGCCGCCAGCGTCCTGCCTTGGATCGACTCCCTGCGGCCCGACGGCGCCACCCGCGAGGAGTGGAAGGGGCACGTCGAGGCCAACAAGATCCTGGGCCTCGACCCCGCGGTCCCCATCGACGGCATCTGCGTGCGCGTCGGCGCCATGCGCAGCCACGCTCAGGCGCTGACGATCAAGCTCACCAGGGACGTCCCGCTGGCGGACGTCGAGGCGGTCATCGCCGAGAGCACCCCCTGGACGACCGTCGTCCCCAACGACCAGGCCGCCAGCCTCGCCCAGCTCACGCCCGCGGCCGTCAGCGGCACCCTGGAGGTGCCCGTGGGGCGCCTGCGCAAGCTCCGCATGGGGCCCGAGTACCTGACGGCCTTTACCGTGGGCGACCAGCTGCTGTGGGGCGCCGCCGAGCCCCTGCGCCGCATCCTGCGGATCTTGCGCGAGCACCTCGGCGCGTGACGGCGCTGTCGATGACCCCGATCGGGGTCGTGCGCGCTCCCTGGAGCGAGGCGCGCGGGGCGCCGATCCAGCCGCGCTACGCCGAGGGCGCCGAGGGCACCGTCGAGGTCTTCCCGGCCTACCGTGAGGCGCTGGCGGACCTCGACGGCTTCGAGCGGATCTGGCTCCTGTACGCCTTCGACCGCGCCGCCGCCTGGGCGCCGCGGGTGGTCCCCTTCCGGGACACCCAAGAGCGCGGGCTCTTCGCCACGCGTGCGCCACCGAGGCCCAACCCGATCGGGATGTCGGTGGTCCGCCTCAGACGCGTCGCCGGTGGCCTCCTGTACCTGGCCGAGCTCGATGTCCTCGACGGCACGCCGGTGCTCGACATCAAGCCCTACATCCCCGCCTTCGACGCCTGGCCCAACGCCCGCGCAGGCTGGTTCGCCGCGGGCCGGGCGCCGCTCACCCGAGCCGACGAGCGCTTCGAGTAGCGCCGCCGCCCACCCCAGCGCCGCCCAAGGAGCCAGCAGATGGCGGATCTCCAGGCTCCCACTCGCGCCCGCGCCGTCGTCGTCGGTGGCGCCGCCCTCGAAGACGGCGGCGAGCGGCCCGTGACAGAGGCCGCGCCGCCGGGCTGGTCTGGCCTGTCAGTCCTCGCAGGGGATCTTGCCGAGGAGGCCGTCCTTGAGGCCCTGGTTCGGCGGATCGGCGAACCAGATCTTGAAGAAGGCCTTCATGAAGTCGGCGCCCTCGATGGTGCCCTTGTTGACGCCCTTGACGAGGATCGTGACGCCCTCGCCGGGGACGTAGGTGTAGACCATCTTGTCGCCCTCCTTCATGTCCCGCATCCAGCCGTTGAGCTTGATGAGGCCGGCCTTCTGAGACGAGATGGCGCCGTTCTTCTTGAAGCTGTCGGTCCAGGCCTCGACGATGTCCGAGCGGTCGACGTCGCGGACGAAGTGCAGGACGAGCTTCTTGTCGACGTCGTCGTTGATGACCTTGGAGGCGCTCTTGGTCTTTTCGGGCAGGTAGAGGGCGGCGACGTAGACGTTGACGTTGAAGGCGGTGGCCTCACGGATGCCCATCCCGTTGAGGACGAGCTTGTTGCCGTTCACCTTGGCGTAGTTGGGGTGGGACACGCCGGTCCCCTTGCACTCCTTCGCCAGGGCCGGCTCGGCGACGAGCGCCAACATCCCGACGACCATGAACCAACGCGCTGCTGTTTTGATCACGACGTACCTCGCTGTCTTCGAGACCTCTCGCGCCGACCGCTCGTGACGGGGTCAGGTCGGCTGGGTGGGTTGAGGGTAGACGTTAGCACACTGTGCGCCGGTCCATGGTCTGCAACCCGCCGAGCGCGGTCTTTTACCGGCGCGCGGTCGGCGCGGGCGAGCCGCGGGTATCGCGCGCCCGGCGGCCGTGCGTGAGCTCGATCCGGCGGCGTCGCGGTCGCTGGCGGGCGTGATCCATGACCTGGTGGCGGGCGGCGCTGTGAGCCCGCTGCGCTCAGTGGGCGCAGGGGACGCCAGGCCTGCTTTTCGAGTGGCCCCCCGCGCCGGCGTGTTGGCGGGGAACGCCATGATATCGCTTGACTAATTTGGGTTCGCGACGGCGGCAGGGTCGCGCCGATGCGCGCCGCGCGCGCGAAAGGGTGCTTGCAACTAGACACCTCTGTGGGCAATCAGGGCGCTTTGGACGGGCGGACATCGCCCACATGCACCGCGGGACGCCAGCCGCGGCGCCGCGGAGGGCCGGCGACACCGGCCGCGGATTCCGGGGGCCTCAATGGGAGCACACAGAGTGAAGCGGGGCCTCGACTTGCCCATCGCCGGGGCGCCGGCGGAGGTGATCGAGGACGCGCCGGCGGTGGCCGCGGTGGCCGTCGTGGCGGCCGACTACCCGTTCATGCGGCCGAAGATGCACGTGCAGGTGGGCGACGCTGTCAAGCGCGGCCAGCTCCTGTTTGAGGATCGCAAGTCCGAGGGCGTGCGCTTCTGCGCGCCGGCGGCGGGCACGGTCGCGGCCATCCACCGCGGAGCGCGGCGGGCGCTTCAGAGCGTCGTCATCGCCCTGTCCGACAGCGAGCGCGAGGGCGGCGGGCCCGATGACCACCTGGCGTTCGAGGCCTATACGGGCGCGGCGCCGTCACAGCTGGACGCCGAGGCCGTCAAGGCGCTGCTGGTCGAGTCGGGCCTGTGGACGGCCCTGCGCCAGCGCCCCTTTGGCACGGTGCCTTCGCCGCGGACGAGCGCCGCGGCGCTGTTCGTCACGGCGATCGATACGAACCCGCTGTCGGGGCGGGCCGCTGCGATCCTCCAGGGGCGCGGCGACGACTTCAGGGCGGGTCTGGAGGCGGTGGCGAAGCTCACGCCGAGGACGTTCCTCTGCAAGCGGGCTGGGGCCGACATCCCCGAGGCGCCGGCGGGGGTCTCGGTGGAGGAGTTCACGGGCCCGCACCCGGCGGGGTTGCCCGGCACGCACATCCACATGGTCTACCCGGCGCATGTCGACCGGGTCGTGTGGCACCTCGACCACCAGGACGTGGTCGCCGTCGGGCGGCTCCTGCGCGCCGGGCGGGTCGACGTCGAGCGCGTGGTGGCCCTCGCGGGTCCCGTGGTGAAGCGGCCGCGGCTGCTGCGGACGCGTCTTGGGGCGGCGCTGGACACCCTGGTGGCCGGTGAGCTCGAGGGCGGCGACAACCGGGTGGTCAGCGGGAGCGTGGTCAGCGGTCGCAAGGCGATGGGCGAGGTTCACGGCTACCTCGGCCGCTATGACAGCGTCATCTCCTGCCTCGCCGAGGATCGCGAGCGCGTGCTCTTCGGGTGGTTGGCTCCGGGCGCGAACAAGCACTCGACGGTGCGGGCCTTCCTGTCGGCGCTGCTGCCGAAGAGGCGCTTCGCGATGACGACGACGACCCATGGGTCGCACCGCGCGATGGTCCCCATCGGCATGTACGAGCGGGTGATGCCCCTCGACGTGCTGCCGACGTTTCTGCTGCGCGCGCTCCTCATGGAGGACCTCGAGCGAGCCGAGGCGCTGGGCGCCCTCGAGCTCATCGAGGAGGACCTGGCGCTCTGCTCGTATGTGAGCCCCGGCAAGGAGGATTACGGCGTGGCGCTTCGCAACAACCTCTACCAGATCTGGAAGGACGGCTGATGCTCAGGCGGTTGCTGGACAAGCAGGCCAAGCGCTTCGAGCCGGGCGGGAAGCTTCACCGCTTCTACGCCCTGTGGGAGGCGCAGGACACGATCCTGTACACCCCCGGTCACGTCACCAAGGGCGGCACCCACGTCCGCGACGCCCTCGATCTCAAGCGTATGATGATCACGGTCGTGCTGGCGCTGTTGCCGGCCGTGCTCATGGCGCTCTACAACACGGGGCTGCAGGCGAACCGGGCGATCGCGGCGGGCGCGATGCCCCTGGACAGCTGGCAGGCCGAGCTCTACTTGGCCCTGGGCTTCGAGTTCGCGCCCAGCTTCGGGGCGAACGTGATGTTCGGAGCGCTGCATCTGCTGCCGGTGCTCATCGTCACCTTCGTGGCGGGCGGCCTGGTCGAGGCCCTGTTCGCCATCGTGCGCGGGCACGAGATCAACGAGGGCTTCTTGGTGACGGGGATGCTGATCCCGCTGACCCTGCCGCCGACCATCCCGCTGTGGCAGGTCGCGGTGGGGACGGTCTTCGGCGTGCTCATCGGCAAGGAGATCTTCGGCGGCACGGGGATGAACGTGCTCAACCCGGCGCTGACGGCGCGCGCCTTCCTCTTCTTTGCCTATCCGGCGCAGATCTCCGGCGACCAGGTGTGGGTCGCCGCGCAGCTGACCGACGGGATGAGCGGCGCGACCCACCTCAGCCAGGCGGCCGTCGACTCGAGCGCGCTGGTGGCCAATGGCGTCGGCTCCGACGCCTGGATGGACGCGTTCTTGGGTCTCATCCCGGGCTCGATGGGCGAGACGTCGACGCTGGCCCTGCTGATAGGCGCGGCCATCTTGGTGTTCACGCAGATCGGCTCGTGGCGGACGATGCTCGGCGTGGTGTTCGGGACTCTGGCGATGTCGCTGCTCCTCAACGGCGTCGGCTCCGAGACGAACGCGATGTTCGCGGTGCCCTTCCACTGGCACGTCGTGCTCGGGGGCTGGGCTCTGGGGGCGATCTTCATGGCGACGGACCCCGTCTCGAGCGCCTTCACCGCCCGCGGCAAGTGGGTCTACGGGTTCTTCATCGGGGTCATCGTGGTCCTGGTCCGGGTCGTCAACCCGGCCTATCCCGAAGGGATGATGCTCGCGATCCTGTTCATGAACATGTTCGCCCCGTTCATCGACCACTTCGTGGTGCAGAAGAACATCAAGCGCCGCGTCGCCCGCCGGCAGGGGGGAGCCTGATGGAGCATAGCAAGCTTTATACGGTGGTCTTCGCGACCGCGGTGTGTCTGGTGGCGGCCGTGGTCGTGTCGGGCTCGGCCGTCGGGCTGCGGGACCTGCAGGAGGCCAACCGGGTCCTCGACCGGCAGAAGAAGGTGCTGCTGGTGGCAGGCCTGATGGATGAGGGCGAGGACATCGACCGTGCCGAGGTCGATCGCCGCTTCGCGCGGTCCATCGAGCCGGTCGTGGTGGACCTGAGGACGGGGCAGCCCGTCGAGGGCGTGGACCTGGCGACCTTTGACCAGAAGGCGCTGACGAAGGACCCGGCGACCAGCCGCGAGGCCCCGAAGAACAAGGCCAAGGTCAAGCGCCTCCCCAACGAGGCGATGGTCTACCGGGTCAACAAGGCCGACGGCGGGCTGGACATGCTGGTGCTTCCCGTCGAGGGCAAGGGGCTGTGGAGCACGCTCTATGGGTTCTTGGCCCTGGACGCCGACGGGGACACGATCCGCGGGCTGACCTTTTACCAGCACGGTGAGACGCCGGGCCTCGGCGGTGAGATCGACAACCCGCGCTGGAAGGCGCTGTGGAAGGGCCGCAAGGTCTATCAGGGCGGCGCGCCGTCGATCCGGGTCGTCAAGGGGGCCGCGGGCCCGCCGGACAAGGCGCCCTATGAGGTCGACGGCCTGTCGGGGGCGACGCTGACCGGCAACGGCGTGACGCACTTGGTGCAGTTCTGGCTCGGCGACGACGGCTTCGCGGACGTCGTCGAGCGGATGACCGAGGCGGCGGCTGACGCAGGAGGTGCGCGATGAGCAACAAGCAAGCGCGCAAGACGCTCTTCGACCCGTTCTTCGACAACAACCCCATCACGCTTCAGGTGCTGGGGATCTGCTCGGCGCTCGCGGTCACGACCAAGCTCGACACGGCGATCGTGATGTCGATCGCGGTCATCGCGGTGATGGCGCTGTCGAACGTGACGGTGAGCGTGCTGCGGAACAAGATCCCGAGCAGCATCCGCATCATCGTTCAGCTGACGATCATCGCGTCGTTGGTGATCGTGACCGACCAGGTGCTCAAGGCCTATGTCTTCGAGATCTCGAAGGAGCTGAGCGTCTTCGTCGGTCTCATCATCACCAACTGCATCGTGATGGGGCGGGCCGAGGGCTTCGCCATGCAGAACGGGCCGTGGCTGAGCTTGCTCGACGGCGTCGGCAACGGCGTCGGCTACGCCATCGTGCTGGTGGCGGTGGCCTTGTTCCGCGAGCTCCTCGGCGCCGGGCGGATCATGGGCGAGCAGGTCCTGCCGCTGGTGACCGAGGGCGGCTGGTACAACCCGAACGGCCTGATGGTCTTGGCGCCCGGCGCCTTCTTCCTCATCGGCCTGTTCATCTGGGCGCTCCGCACGTGGAAGCCCGAGCAGCAGACGGAGGACTGAGCCGATGGAGGAGCTCCTCAACCTGGCGGTCAAGTCCATCTTCGTCGAGAACATGGCCCTGGCCTTCTTCCTGGGCATGTGCTCGTTCCTGGCGGTGTCGAAGAAGGTCGACACCGCGATCGGGCTGGGCGCCGCGGTCATCTTCGTGTTGGCGGTGACGACGCCGCTCAACAACATCATCTACACCAACATCTTGGCGCCGGGCGCGCTGGCGTGGATCAGCGACGACCTGGCCGACGTCGACCTGTCGTTTCTGAACTTCCTGGTGTTCATCGGCACCATCGCGGCGTCGGTGCAGGTGGTCGAGATGGCCATCGACAAGTACTCGCCGAAGCTCTACGCGGCCCTCGGCGTGTTCCTGCCGCTGATTGCGGTCAACTGCGCCATCCTCGGCGCTTCGCTCTTCATGGTCGAGCGGGACTACACCCTGGCGGAGTCGACGGTCTTCGGCGTCGGCAGCGGTGTGGGCTGGGCGCTGGCGGTCATCGCCCTGGCGGCCATCCGCGAGAAGATGCGCTACAGCGACGTCCCCAAGGGGCTGCGCGGTCTGGGCATCACCTTCATCGTCACGGGGCTAATGGCCATCGGCTTCATGGCCTTCGCCGGCATCCAGCTCTAGGGCAGGGGAGACGACACAATGACCACCGTCCTTCTCGGCGTCTTCGTCTTCGTCTTCGTCATCGTGGCGCTGGTGCTCGTGCTGCTTGTCGCCAAGGACAAGCTCGTCCAGAGCGGCGACGTGACCATCTTGGTCAACGACGATCCGGCAAATACCATCAAGACGCGGGCGGGCAGCACGCTCCTCAACACCCTGTCGGCGCGGAAGATCTTCATCCCCTCGGCCTGCGGCGGCAAGGGGTCTTGCGGCGTGTGCAAGGCGAACGTCCTCGAGGGCGGCGGCGCCATGCTGCCCAGCGAGGCGGCCCACATCAGCCGCGCCGAGGCCCGCGAGGGCTGCCGCTTGGCCTGTCAGGTCAAGGTCAAGGGCGACATGAAGATCGAGCTCGAGCCCGAGATCTTCGGCGTCCGCAAGTGGACCTGCAAGGTGCGCTCGAACGACAATGTGGCGACCTTCATCAAGGAGCTGGTCCTCGAGCTCCCCGCGGGCGAGGAGGTCCCCTTCCGGGCCGGCGGCTACATCCAGATCGAGTGCCCGCCCCATGTCGCGGCCTACAAGGACTTCGTCATCGGTGAGGAGTACCGCGGCGACTGGGACAAGTACGACATGTGGCGCTTCGTCTCGAAGGTCGACGAGCCCGTCACGCGCGCGTACTCGATGGCGTCCTACCCCGACGAGAAGGACATCATCATGCTCAACGTGCGCATCGCGTCGCCGCCGCCGCGGCAGCCCGACGTGCCGCCGGGCAAGATGAGCTCCTACATCTTCGGGCTCCAGCCGGGCGACGAGGTGGTGATCTCGGGTCCTTACGGCGAGTTCTTCGCCCGCGAGACGGACAACGAGATGGTCTTCATCGGCGGCGGCGCGGGCATGGCGCCGATGCGCTCGCACATCTTCGACCAGTTCAAGCGCCTCGGCACCGATCGCAAGGTGAGCTTCTGGTATGGCGCGCGGTCGCTGCGCGAGGCCTTCTACGTCGACCACTTCGACGCGATCGCGGCCGACAACGACAACTTCGAGTGGCATCTGGCGCTGAGCGAGCCGCTGCCCGAGGACGACTGGACGGGCTTCACGGGCTTCATCCACTCGGTGGTCAAGGAGCAGTACCTGGACACGCACCCGGCGCCCGAGGAGATCGAGTACTACCTATGCGGTCCGCCGATGATGAACCAGGCGGTCATCAACATGTTGCTGGACCTCGGCGTCGAGCGCGAGAACATCATGCTCGACGACTTTGGTGGCTGACGCAGCCCAGGCTCACCCAGCGCGCCGGCTGTTGTTGCCGGGGCTGTTCGTATTGGCCTTGTTCGCGGCGGTGTGGCTGCGGGCGGGAGACGACGCGCGCGAGACGCGCTTTGGGGGCGGCGTCATGGGGACGTCGTGGTCCGCGGTGGTCGTGGCGGACGAGGGGCTGGACGGCGAGCGGATGCTGACGGCCATTCGGGGCGCCCTCGAGGGGGTGGACCAGGCGATGTCCACCTACCGGCCGGACTCGGAGCTGATGCGGCTCAACCGGCACCCGGTGGGCGAGGTGATGGCGCTCAGCGCGGATCTGCGGCGGGTGCTCGCAAAGGCGGCCGAGGTGTCGGCGGCGTCGGGCGGGGCCTTCGACGCGACTGTCGGGCCGCTGGTCGAGGCGTGGGGGTTTGGCGCTGGGGCGGCCGCGGCGGCGCCGACCGACGAGGCGCTCGCGCGGCTGAAGGCGACGGTGGGTTGGCGCGGGCTGACCCTGAGCGAGGCGGGCGCGACGCGCAGCCGGCAGGGGTTGCGGCTGGACCTGTCGGCCATCGCCAAGGGCTTCGGCGCGGACGCGGCCGCGGCGGCGTTGGAGGCTGTCGGGGTCCAGCGCTACCTGGTCGAGGTGGGCGGCGAGGTGCGCGCGCGGGGCCTCAATAGGCAAGGCAAACCCTGGCAGATCGGGGTGGAGCGGCCCGACAGCGCGACCCGCGAGGCGATCGCGGTCGTGGGGCTGACGTCGGGCGGGATGGCGACCTCTGGCGACTACCGGAGCTACCGCGAGGTGGACGGTCGGCGGGTGTCCCATACGATCGATCCACGCACGGCGCGCCCCATCGACCACGGGCTGGCGTCGGTGACGGTGCTCGCAGACGACTGCATGACCGCGGACGCCTGGGCGACGGCGCTGAGCGTGCTGGGCCCCGACGAGGGGCTGGCGCGAGCGGAGGCCGAGGGCATCGCGGCGTACCTGCTGGTGCGCGCGGGTGAGGGCTTTGAGGTGCGGCAGACGAGCCACTTCGCCGCGCGCGACGCGAACGGGCGCCGAGGCGCCGAGGAGCACGAGTGATGGCAACATTGGTCGCGGCGATCGCCGTCATCGCCCTGGTGATGCTCGGTATGGCCGTAGGGGTCATGTTCAGGCGGGCCCCGCTCAAGGGCAGCTGCGGCGGCAGCGGCGCGGACTGCCTCTGCGACGCCCAGGGCAAGCCGCGCGAGTGCGAGCTGCGCGACAAGATGATCGAGGCGGCGCGGCGGCGGGAGCGCGGCCACGCGGGGTAGCTCGCGCGGTCGGGCCTGCCGGGCGTCGAGGCGTCTGGCCGCCCCGGCGGCCCTTGCCGGCTGCGCGGCCGACATCGTGGTCACGTGACGAGGGGGATGCGAACGTGACGGCGGCCCTGAGCGCGGCCGAGCAGCGCGCGGTCACGGCGGCGTGGCGGATCACGATGCTCACGATCGGGCGCCGGCGTGCCGATACAGGGTGAAGGCCATCCGCTTGAGGCCCGCAGCCCTTTCGCAGCGCGACGGGGCTGGTCACACCAGGGTCTCGAAGCAGCCCATCGTCAACGACCCAAGCGGGACCGAGGTCTTCATGCCTGCACGCCCACTCATCACGCCTGTCATCGCAGCGCTCGGCCTGGCGGCTGTCGTGCCTGCCTGCGATGTCTTCACTGAGGGCCTCGACGTGCCCATCGCCTTCGCGACGACGTTCGACTTCGCCGTCGACCTGGGTGAGGCCACCGGGGCCGCGATGGGCCAGCGGTCGCCCGTCGACGCCGAGTACCCGCTGACGATCGGCGTGGTGGATGTCGATCTGGTCTCCGGCAATGCGCAGCTGGCCGCGAACCGAGACAAGATCGAGGCTGTCGAGATCACCGAGGTGACGGCGACCCCGATGACCAACACCCTGACGGCCGCGACGCCGCCCATCGACATCTACGTGGGGCCGGCGGGCGCGACGTCGCCCTCCCAGGCGGTGCTGGTCGCGACGCTGCCGGCCATCCCGGCGGGCTCGCGCGCGGCGGGCGTGGCGACGATCGACGCGGCCGGGCAGGCCGAGGCTCAGGCGCTCCTGCTGTCCTTCGACTTCGTCATCATCCCGGTCGCGACGCTGTCGGTGTCGGCCGGCGAGACGGTGCCCGGCGGCGAGGCGGACCTGAGGGTGGCCCTTGGGATCAAGGCGATCATCGATCCCCTCGGGCGCTAGCAGGCCCTCGCTTCCGAGGTCGCCTGGATGCTCCGAAGGTGCGTCGATGCGCGGGCTCTGGTAGCCTCCGGCCAACACGTCAGAGGTACCCATGAACGCACCTAGCAAGCGCCTTGCGACCGTCGCGGCGACCGCGCCTTCCGCCGTCCTGATGAGCGGCTGTGAGCTGCTCCCCCAGAGCGGCACCGAGTGGGCGATCGCGGGCATCATCTTCGGCGTCCTGGTCGTGGGGATCGTCGCCGTCTCCGTCTACGCGAGTCGCAAGCAAGATCCTCCGTCTAGAGATTGACTCGCTCCAAAAGGGCGCCTATTCTCACTGCTGTCGCAGGGGGAGTCGGCTCCGGGAATCTATGCCCAAGGTTGCCAGCATGCCTGATCCCAACAAGACTACCGCTCCCCTCGTCGACAACGAGCGTGACAAGACACCACGCGCCCTCGAGAACGGACCGCAGACCGAAGAGCAGCAGGGGAAGAAGAGCCCCAAGCTGGCAGAGGTGGCGCAAAAGGTCCTAGCGGGCGAGATGTCGATCGCGGAGGCCATCGCCTCCTTCCCGGGCGTGGTCGCCTTCCTCCAGCGGCTGCTCGGCAACGCAGCCGTCGATAGCCTCCTCAACGGCGACGAAGCCGACGAGCAGGAAGACGAGCAGGACGACGTCGAGGAGGAGGAGCAGCAGGGCGAGGGCGGGATCGCCAGCGGTGCCGCGATGCTCGGGATCGCCAGCGGTGCCGCGATGCTCGGCGGCGTCATGGGTGGGGGCGCCATGGCCGGCATGCTCGGAGGGCTCGGGCTGGGGCTGGGGCTGAAGGGGCTCAAGGGCAAGGGCAAGGCCGGGGGCGACAAGAAGGTCAAGGAGCCGGCCGAGGCGACCACGAAGGGCAAGGACGAAGAGGCCAACGAGGCGCAGGCGGACAAGGGCGACAAGACCGACCCCTCCAAGGAGACGAAGGAGCCCAAGCGAGACAAGACCGCGAGCAAGAAGGAGGCCGACGCGGTCAACAAGGACGCCGACAAGAACAAGGCCGACAAGAAGGTCAAGGGGGACAACGCCAAGAACCCCTCGCCGGAGTCGGACGAGGCCGACAAGAAGTCCGAGGAAGTCCACGACAAGGCCAAGCAGGAGGCCAACAAGCAGGACGGCGCCGAGGGCGACGAGCAGAAGAGCGAAGCCCTCGACGCGGACAAGGCCGAGGACAAGGAGCCCGAGGGGGCCGACGAGGTCAACAAGAAGCAGGGCGCCGACAAGGTCAAAGACGGCGGCAAGAAGGTCGACGACAAGGAGTCCGGTGGCGACGAGGTGCCCGGTGGCGACAAGGCCCCAGGCGGCGCAGGCGGCGCCAAGGAGACCCCCGTCAAGGGTGGGGACGGTGTTGAGACCACCGAGACGGTGGCTCCCCAGCCTCCTCCTGAGCCCGTGGTCGACTCGGGCCCCGGCGGCACCATGGACGAGTACATGGCGAACAACCCGGACACGGCCGCGGAAGAGCGCGTGACGTCGATGGGTCAGCTGAACGGCAAGTACGCGCGTCAGGCCAACGGCCTGTCGGGTAAGATCGCGTTGCCGCCCGACAAATCCTGGATCGACGCGGTCACCCCGCGGCAAGAGTGGTTCAAGTTCAAGCAGGGCGTGCTTGGAAAGAACAAGTGGACCGGTCAGGACCGCGCCCTCGACGTGATGACGCGGATGACGAATGCCATCGACGTCATCAGCAGTGCGGCCTCGAAGATCGGCCTGGCGGCAACCATCAGCGGTGCCATCCTGACGTTCTTGGTGCCGCCGGTCGGCGCCTTCCTGCTGAGCGTCGGGCGTGTGGCCAACGCCATCAGCGCGGCGATGGCGGTGCTCAAGCTCATCACCAGCATCGTCAAGACGGTGATGTTGGCGGTCAAGGTCGCCAAGGAGAAGGATCCGCACAAGCGGATGGAGATGATGCAGGAGATGAAGCAGGCGACCGCGGGCGCGGTCTCGGCTGGCATCGAGGTCATCATCAACAAGCTCACTGGCGGCGCCAAGGGCGGCGCTGGCAACGCCGGCGGCAAGGCGTGGGATAGCACCAAGAGCGCCTTCAAGGGCGCGCGCGACGCTGGCAAGGGGGTCATCGCCTCGAGCAAGGAGGCGCTCAAGGCTGGCGCCGGCACCTTCAAGGAGGGCCTGAAGACCTCTGTGAAGGAGGGCGTGCAGAAGGTGAAGAACTTGGGCGTGGGCGGCACGCTCAAGTCGATGGGCAGGGGGATCAAGAGCAGCGCGAAGGACACCTTCGTCAAGCCGTTCCAGGACCTCGGTAAGGCCTTCACGGGCGCCAAGATCGCCTTCAAGGACATGACGAATAAGGCCACCTGGAAGGCGATCGCCAGCCAGGGTGGCGGCGGCATGGGCGGCTACTTCAAGGGCGTCAATCAGATGAACTTCCCCAACGCCACCAAGGCGACGGGGTGGAAGGACAAGATCGTCGAGGGCGCCAAGGATCTGACCGACGCCAAGCGTGGCGGCTACGCGACGCAGATCCACATGGGGATGAACTCGGACATCGACCCGAAGGAGCGCGCCAAGATCAAGGGCGCCAACCCCCATGAGATCAAGCAACAGGAGATCAGCAACTACGCCGGCGGCCTTCAGACCAAGGCGAAGGCCTTCGAAGACGCCAAGACTCGCGAGGACAAGGAGAAGCTCCTCAAGCCTGACGATCCGGCCGAGGCGAAGCACGTCGACCTGAGCCACCTCGACGACTCGACCGTCGACGTGATGTTCAACAAGAAGAAGAAGGAAACGCTGGCGGGTTACAAGCTCGTCCACGCGCCGACCGACCCGCTTGGCGCGGCCAAGGATGTCTACGGCGCCTACGCTGCCAGGAAGAACGGCGGCGACTGGGGCGACGTCGTCAAGTCGACTCTGGGCCACACGGGCGCGGCTGGGACCACGGGCTCGAAGCTGATGGTCAACGCCAACAGCTCCCAGGACAAGGCGGCGGCCAAGAAGAGCTTCGTCGCGCAGGTCCAGGCGGCCAACGACGCCAACACGACGAAGGCGGCCGACAGCATCGCGAAGGTGCCCGAGTCCTCGACCAAGGGCGTCACCCAGGCCAAGGCCGAGGCGACGATGGGCCCGCTGTTGCCGCTGTTGAGCGCGCGCAAGGACGAGCTCAAGGGTCTGCTGGCGATGCAGGGCAAGAGCGGCGCCGGCGGGGCCGACGAGAGCGGGGGGGCGCTGCCGCCGCCGCCGCCCGCGCCGCCTGAGGGGACGTTGGTCCCGACCGAGGCGAGCATCAACAAGGCCACGGCCGAGCGCGGCAAGATCGGCGGGCTCAAGGCCCAGGTCCAAAAGGACATCGACAAGGCCAAGCAGCTCAAGGAGCAGGCCATCGCCGGAGACGCCAAGCTGGCCGAGTATGGCGCGGGCCTCGACAAGCAGGCCGGCGAGATCGCCCAGCAGAAGAGCGAGGCCGACAAGGACAAGGTCGAGATCACCACGGCCGGCGCCCAGATCAAGGAAGGCGGCGCCAAGATCGCCAGCGAGAAGGGCAAGGCCGAGGGTGAAAAGGGCAAGGTCGACGCCAAGGCCAGCGAGGGCAGCGACGTCAAGGCCAAGCCCGACGACGCCAAGTACGAGGCGGAGAAGCGCAAGAAGGCCGAGGCCGACAAGAAGAAGTGGGACCGCGAGTACGCGAGGGCCGGCAAGTTCAAGCGGCTGAAGATGAAGGCCAAGAAGTGGCTCTTCAGCATCGCCAACCTGGTCAAGAAGGCCGCGAAGTGGATCTGGAAGAAGATGATCGCGCCGGCGATCAAGGCCGTGAAGGCGGCGCTCGGCAAGGTCATGAACTTCCTGACGAACATGATGATGAAGGGGATCATGAGCGTCGTGAAGCTCTTCCTCAGCGAGGAGGAGAAGGCCCGCCTCGACGACACCTTTACCGAGATGAAGAAGATGGAGGCGGAGCAGGCCAAGCAGGCCGCCGCCCAGGCCGAGCAGTCGAACACCGAGGTGAAGCTCAAGCTCACCAAGGCGCAGACCCAGGCGAAGGCCAAGATCGACACCTGTCAGGCCAACATCAAAGAGGGCACCGGGATCATCGAGTCCCTCGACGCCAACGACCAGGCCCTGGCCTCCGAGATTGCGAAGATGACCTCTTCGCGCTCAGCCTTCATGGCGCAGTACAAGCCCTACTTCGACTGGGTGAAGCTCAAGGAGGAGCACGACGCCAAGACCGCCTCGGGCGGCGGCGGCGGTGGTGGCGCCGCTGGCACCCAGCCGCACCCGGCGGACAAGCCCCTCGACCCCAAGTACGGCCAGGCGTTGTCGGCGGCGGCGGACGTGGTGTCCGCCGACTCCCAGACCTCGGAGACCGAGGTGGCCGAC